>Ga0209323_10001980_pt1 | contig 13543 bp, 11 predicted proteins | sample Rifsed19ft2_FD_184014 | JGI IMG/M metagenome (GOLD analysis project Ga0209323, IMG submission 184014) | Soil microbial communities from Rifle, Colorado, USA - sediment 19ft 2 (version 2) | ecosystem: Environmental > Terrestrial > Deep subsurface > Rock core/Sediment | place: Rifle, Colorado...
CTTGGCGCTGGGCATCGCGGGAACGACGAAGAGAAATTCTTAGATTTAATATCGTTAAGGTGAATATTATCAATAGAATTACAACTGTTCCCCATATCTCGTTTTTGCTAAGCGGTCTCATAAATAAAGATTGCTTCTAAATTAATAGATGATCAATTTAATACGGAAACTGAAATAAAAATAATAATTTATCACCCAAAAACAAAGTCAAAAAATAAGAAAGGATCAAAAACGGCCCGAATGGAATCTGTTTGCCAAATCTCGCTTTTCTGAAAAATATTAATACAACTCCGACAAATGCGCCGACGACAAACGAAAGAAAGAGCCAGATTAATGTGTATGGCCATCCCAGAATTATTGGTGGCAGAATCACAAATTTGACGTCGCCTAAACCCATTCCTTTACCGCGTGTCGCAAGATGGATTAAAAGAAAAACTGTAGCGCAGGCAAACGACATAAAAATATTCGTATATAAATAATCTGGATTAATAAAAACTAAAAACATCAAAGCGAAAACATATGGAATAAAAATTAATTCATCCAATATTATTTTGCGTTCAAAATCTGTCACAAAAATTGTGATTAGAAATACCGATATGATGAGCAGGTAGGGGATTGAGAACCATCCGAATAAACTTCTGCTGACACAAATCGGAGCATTACCAAAAGCACAATTTAAATATGAAATTCCGGTAAACAAAAAAGTGAGCATCGTAAAAAACTCGATAATGGGATAACGGATGGAAATCGTTTTTTTGCAGCAGCGGGATTTTCCTTTCAAAAGATAAAAAGAAACTACAGGGATATTATCGTACCAATGAATTTTTTTCTTACAGTTGTCGCAAAACGAGCGGCCGTTAAAAATACTTTCGTTTCTGATAAGACGATAAGACCATGCCGAAATAAAAGATCCGAAAATTAACCCGAAAAGGATTAATGAAAATAGAAGAAAAATATCAGGCATTACCTAAGTGTATCATGTAATATCCGGATAGCTGCAAGTGGTACGTAAGTAAACATAAAAAAACAGGGGAGGAATGGTAAATATAAGATACTTAACTCTTACGGCTGATACGTCAGAGTGCCCGGGGCAGGATCGCCGTTACTGCATATTATTCCGCCGTGAGCATCAATAGTTGAAAACACGAAGTATGCCTCATCAGGCGCCGTGCATTTACTCCGGTATGTCGTTGATTCGGCTTTGGAAAAGATAACTGCACCATTACTACTATCCTGGTCTTCATTATAACAATAAGTAGGTGCTGCTGCAGGTTGCACATAGGTTGAACAAGGTGTCACAGAATTGTAAGAGTAGGCAATACCGGATGGAAATGTAGTCAACTCGCTGGATACTACAAGATCATTTGCCCAATTTGCGACATCAGGGTAAGATGTTTTGGTTGAATAATAAGCCTGCAGCGATCTGCCGATTTGCGTGACGGAAGAAATTCTTCCCGTATCGCGCGCCTGTGCCTGTCTTTCTCCGGGATTCATAATCACAAGAACCACAACTGCCAAAATACCCAAAATGGCGATAACAATCAAAAGCTCAATCAGGGTGAAACCCTTATTCCGATTCAACTTATTTGAATCGGTAAGCGTAAAACCAATTTCAGAATTACGGCGCTTCAGCATAATTATCAGCTCTAATCTGTAAATGTAATAGTTCCAGGAGCAGGGACACCACCTATATCAGGTCCGCAAAACAACCCACCCCTTCCCTGTAAAGTTGACCAAACAAAATATGGTATTGTATTTCCTGCAACCGTACATTTACTTCTATCCGATGCCGACTCTAATCTTGCATAAACAATAGCAGGCGAACCGCTCGCACCTGCAGCATAGCAAAACCCATTGTGGGAAACATGTACTATACTAGCAACCGATTGGCTTATACAGGCTGTTGCCAAAGTCGTATTGTAAGTAATATTTGCAACAGGTATAGATAACTCTCCTGATTCCCGAAGACAGGACATCCAATCTTCCCTCAAGACTCCACCTGTGCCACAATTCGCTACGGTAAGATACCGCCCGCCATGGCTGGTATAATACGCTTCCAAAGCCCTCCCAACTTGCGTGACGGATGACTTTCGCCCTGTATCACGCGTTCTTGCAAGCTGCTGAACCGGATTCATTGCAACAAGTACTACCACAGCCAAAACCCCCAGGATCGCCATGACAATGAGAAGCTCTATTAATGTAAAACCACGATTTATTAATCTTTTAATTCTTTCACCCCCTTTTATCTTCAAAAAAATAAACTAATCTACTATAATACTCAAATTCATTATGACACACTTATTTTTCAAAACTCAATAGATGAAATATTCATGATAGAATTGTTTAAATTTTATTATGTCAAAACCCAAAGTAACTATCATAATAATCAACTTTAATGGTTTAACTGATACGGTTAGATGTTTACAATCAGTTAAAAATATAACCTATTCTAATCTTGAAGTAATAATAATAGACAACGGTTCTGATAATAAAGAAGGGGAGATGCTCTTAAAAAAATATGGTAAAAATATAAAAGTATTTATACTGGATAAAAATACCGGTTTTACCGGTGGCAATAACTTGGCCTATCAAAAAGCAAAAGGAAAATATATTATTCTTCTAAACAACGACACAGAAGTAACTCCGGGATTTATTGAACCACTAATCGAACTTCTTGAAAACGACAAAAAAATTGCTGTTGCTCAACCAAAAATCAAAATGCTTAGTAAGAAAAATTATTTTGATTACGCCGGTGCGGCAGGAGGTTATATTGATAAGTATGGGTATCCATTCACCAGAGGCAGGATTTTTGAAACAAAAGAAAAAGACTCCGGCCAATATGATAAGGAAAGTGTTATTTTTTGGGCCAGCGGAGCTGCGTGTGTTATCCGAAAATCAGCAATAAAAAGAATTGGGGGTCTTTTTGATCCGGTATTTTTCAATTATATGGAAGAGATAGATTTCTGCTGGAGGGTGTGGAGGTTCGGATTTAAAGTATACTATTGCCCCAACTCAACTGTTTATCACAAAGGTGCAGCATCTGCGGGTAAAGATCTTTATAGAAAAAGATATTGGGAGCACAGAAACAACTTGATTTTACTTTACATGAATTTGAATAGTAATTCATTTAACAAAATAATACTTGCCAGAGTAGTTCTTGAAATAGCCACTTATTTTCATTATCTGGTGGGCGGAAACTTTATGTATTTAAAATCTCTTTTTCACGCTCACATAAGTTTTATAGAAATGGTAATAAAAAGAAAAATAAAAATGTCCCCTTTAATAAAAGCAAAAGTAAACAAAATACCTTATTTTCCGTCCTCCATTGTTTATTATTATTACATTTTAAAAAGGTATACATTTAATCAACTTAAATGGTCGGCTCTTGGGAATATATCTTTTATAATATTTAACACAAAAGCCAGTGGGGGATTAAAACTGATATTTACACAAGCAAATAACTTAATAACGAAAGGTTACAGTGTTTCAATATATTCACTTTTTGGAAAAAATACAAACTGGTTCTCCCCGAAAATGGATATTAAAAATATTATTAACTATTATTTGAATATGGTACCCGATGTTTTAATATTTACATTCTGGCCGGTATCTTATTTATATAAATTCTTAAAATCCCGCGATAAATATTTCCTCGTCATGGATTCCGAACTTTTTTACCGGAATAATCTTATTAAGTTTCTTGTAAGACGATCTTTTAAATTACAATTGAATAAAATTACCATTAGCTCATTCCTAAAAAAGGAACTGTTAAAAACAAGACCAAAAACCAGAATAAAACTTATTAATACCAATATTGTTAATTTCAAACAATATATCTTTAAAAGAAATCCGAATCCGCTGAAAAATAGAACTATCCGTGTTTTATCAGTAGTATCAAACTATGGATATTATAAAGGTATTGATAATCTGGCTGAAACAGTCAAAAAGTTAAAAAATATAAATAAAATATATCATTTCACCTTAATCAGCAGAGAAAAACACAAATACGACCCCATATTTGACAGGTTCTTTTCCAATCTGTCAGATAAGATGGTAATGCAATATTACAGAGAATCTGACGTCTTGCTGTCTACCAGTAGGTCAGAGGGATTTTTCTTGCCAGGTCTTGAAGCAATGGCTGCAGGCTGTCTATTGGTATCTACTAATTCTTTCGGCATCCTTGATTATGCAAAAAATAATTCAAACTGTATATTAGTGGACAAATATAGCGACATTTGGGAAAAGGACATTATTTATTCAACCTTTAAAAACACTAAGCTCTACAATAAATTGATCAGTAACGGTTACCGTACCTTGCAAGAATATTCAAATAAACACCCCATAGAATATTTGGATAAAATATTATTGAAATATATTTAATAATTCTTTACCGCATAAACCATTGAGTCCACCCTACCGATCTTTATCCATTTTGGGGGAAAAATATATTTTGATACAACTTTAGTGGGCCCCTCCAAACCCCAATCCCATTGCGATTTATAATCTATATTATTAGCGTCATGAAATAATATTAGCCCTCCCTTTTTAAGATACTTTTTCCATTTATTAAAATCATTTAATACAGCAGGGTATTCATGATTCCCATCTATAAATAACATGTCTATTCTTTTTTTCCACTTTTTAACTACTTCAAAACTATATCCTTCGATAAGTTTAAAACCTGTAAGATTTAATTTATGCAATTTTCGTTCAACCTGACTCTTCGTAGGTTTATTATTAATAGATGCAAATTCGGCTTTTCTATAATCCGAATTATGATATCGACTCACTATCTTCTTTTGAACATCAATCTCTTTTCCAAACGGATCGATTGAATACAAAAATGACGATTTTTTTCTTAATCCGTAAATTATGTATGCCGAAGATAATCCGCCATATGATCCTATTTCAACAACTTTTGATTTATTTGGAAGAGATTTCGCAAATTTGTATAATACAACACATTCAGGTATGGTAATCATTCCAAAGATTTCTTTCCGCAACCCTAATATTCCTTCTTTATAGGCGAAGAAAAGCGAATTCAAATATGTGGGAACCCTTTTATAATCTAATAGTGTTAAAAAAAGATTTAGTCTCATATAATTAACTGCTATATTCCCATAAATACAGAGTAGTTGTAAAGGTAATGTTTAATAAATTAAGTAAAGCTAAACAAAATAAAAAGATCCACAATCCTGCAAATAATATATTTAACTTATTATTAAGTAGAAAATTTACTGACATTATCATTCCTGCCATAATTCTTTTAACAACTTTTAGCGTTTATATACAAAACTTATCACCTACAGTATTCGGCGGAGATTCGGGAGATATTTTATCAGCCATTATCTCTAAGGGAGTACCTCATCCTTCAGGCTATCCCCTGTATACAATAATAGGAATCTTTTTTAATAGCTTACCTCTTGGGCATTCGTCTGCGTGGAGAATTGGTTTAAGTTCTTCGTTATTTGCTGCACTCTCTGTAGTCTTTTTCTATTTAACTTCACACGAAATCACAAAAAACCGATTTATTGCTTTAATAACGAGTTTATCGTTGGCATTTCTTTATCCTTTTTGGATATATGCAGAGGTAGTTGAGGTATTCTCATTACATTGCTTTTTTATAATACTAATAACTTTTTTAACAATTCGTTATTTAAACACAAAACACAATAACTATTTACTTAAATTAGCGTTCGTTTCCGGATTGTCATTAACCAATAATCAGACGATAATACTACTTTTTCCGTCTGTGGCATTGACACTATTATTGTCAAACCCTAAAATATTAAAGGAAGTCAAACTACTCATAAAAGGTTTATTACTTTTTCTTCTGGGTTTAATCCCATATGTTTATATTCCAATCGCTGCTTCAAAAAATCCTGTCGTTAATTGGGATCGGGCAGTGACCGTTAATAATTTTTTATACCTGATATTAAGAAAGGATTACGGTTGGGTTCAAAAAAATTTTCAAATATCATCCATATCCGGAACATTAAAGGGTATATATGTTTATTGGAGCGAATATATGCCTCTTCTCATCCCTCTTTTATTCATATTTGGGTTATTTGGATTGAAGTTCAAAAGAACACGTTTAAATATTATGTTCTTTCTGGTTTCTATAATTTTATTTGGACCCTTTTTTCTGATCTATGCTAGTACACCCACAAATAATATCTCTAATCTGGCTGCTCTTGAAAGGTTTTATATACCGCCAATGATATTCTTATTGCTTATTTCATCAGTAGGGATCGTTTATCTTATACAACTTGCTGACAGATTTATAATAAATAAAACTCTGTATAAAACGGTAAACAAAATTATTTTATTAATTATCTCCATATTACCGATTTCTTTATATCTGCAAAATATAAATAAGACAAATTTAAACCAAATCTATATTGGTGAAAACATCGGCATAGATATCTTAAGGCCTCTAAACAAAGATAGTTTTTTGTTCGTTAGCTCTGATGAGTTTGGTTTTAACACTGTTTATGTTCAACTCGAAAATAGATTCAGATCAGATGTCACTATACCCGGTAGAAACACCGGCTTTGAAAAATTTCTCAAAGTTTCGCAGCTTAAAACAAGTGATGGGGTAGAGCAATATTTAATAAACAGACAAAATAGCGTCGATCAGGCAGAGTTATACGGAGGTATAGTAAGTCTTATGGATAGAGGAGTAGATATTTACTCAACGGTACCAAAAATCATTAATGATGATCAAATAGGTCGATTTGTAACAATCCCGACAGGATTAGTGTATAAATTCGTTAAAGTAGGTACAGAATTACCGACAAAAGAAGAGTATCTGAAGGAACAAGAGAAAATATGGAGTGATTTTCATTTGAATGACTTCAGCGAATACGATTACGTTATAAATTACAGCATGACGCTGTCTACAATTAAAAGCCACTACGCACAGTCATATTTAAGGATCGCCAACTATCTTCGGCTTCACTATAAAGATGAAAGTTTATTTGATAAGTACTATCTCAAAGCTGTTGAACTGGACCCTGTTTACTCTGCTTATCAATAATAATATTACTGCTCCGAAAAACCCAATAAAAAGCCCGCTGTTTTTCAAGCGAGCTTGATATTTATTCTTTACTAATTAAGAATAATAATTAATCGATAAAAACCTGCGTAGTACCAGCAGCTTCTACATCCACACACGTTAGACCCCCTCTTCCGTCAAAAGTTGACCATACAAAGAATGCGGCTTGACCTGCAGTAGGACATTTGCTTCTTTCAGAGTCTGATTCCAACTGTGTATAGACAACAGCCTCACTACCTGCATTAGTCTCATAACACCAATTGTTCTGCTGAGTTCCACCCGAATCACAAGCAGTTCCAGCCCAACCAGCTCGATAACTAATTGCAGCCGGTGGCGTTGAAATCTCACCCGACGCTGACAGTGTAGTTAAGTAACTCAATGCTTGCATATAGCTTCCGCTGTGTGATGTGTAGTATGCCTCCAAAGCACGACCAATTTGAGCAATACCGGACTTTCTTCCGGCATCACGCGTTCTGGCAAGCTGCTGTACCGGGTTTATAGCCACAAGAACAACAACGGCTAAAACTCCAAGGATTGCCATGACGATTAAAAGCTCGATAAGCGTGAAACCTCCATTTCCATCTCCTTTAAATATTTTTTTCATATTTATTAAAACTTTTAAGTTTCACCCCCTCTCGATAGGTTAATTTTAAATACTAGATTCGAAATTCGAAACGATTCAAACTTCAAATCAAGTATTTCGAATTTCGTAAGTTTTATTAACCATATTCAGTATTGTACAAATTGACATACCATGTCAAGAGGATAGGGGCGCTAGATTTGATTAGTAAGATTATATATCGGCATAATGACCGATATGACCAAAAATGCGACCCCGATACCAAGAAAAATGAGAATCGTCGGTTCAACCGCAGCCGTTATGGCTTTTAATTTTTGATCGCTTTCATTTTCAAAAACCTTGGAAATCTTAAAAAGCACTTCGTCCATTTTTCCGGTTTCTTCACCGACTGAAATCATCTGCGAAAGAATGGGGGGGAACGCTTCGGTATGTTTTGCAAAAGAAAAGGATACCGGAAATCCTTTCTCTACCATTTTAGCCGTGTCGATTAAGGCATCGGAAATTATAACGTTGCCTGAAACTTCGGAAGTGATGTACAAACTTTCCAAAATTGACACCCGAGAACTAACCATCAGAGCCATTGTTCTTGTCAAATCCGTTAAGATGACCTGTCTTTGTAAATCCCCAATCAGTGGGATCTTAAATTTAATCTCATCAAGCTTTCTTTTTCCGACTTTCGTCTTTGCATATAATTTGAAAATATAAAGAATTAAAAAACCTCCACCGAGCACAAAATACCAGAATTTGCTCATAAAATCAGACACGCTGATCAACAACTTTGTCGTAATCGGAAGTTCGGCATCAAATTGCGTATAAAGCGAGGTAAGTCGGGGTATAACAAAAATAAGCATGATAAACATCACAGCAAGCATTCCGATTACGATAATGGTTGGATATACCATGGCACCCTTTACTTTTCCCTGAAAATCCTGCTGTCTCTCAAGGCTGTCCGAAAGTTTTTGCAGAACCTGGTCCAATACGCCTCCCATTTCTCCTGATTTAATAAGCGCTACATATGTTTTATTGAAAACGCGGGGATATTTAGAAAGTGATGTTGAGAGTGCCTGCCCGCCTTCAATATCCGAAAGAACTTCGGTAAGTATAACCTGTATCCTCCCCGTTGACTGATTCCGTAAAATTGTCAGACACTCGGTTATCGGTAATCCGGCATTGATCATCGTTGCAAGCTCGCGGGTAATATTAACAATGTCTTTCGACGTTACTCTGTCTTTAAATTTTTTACTGATATCAAATACAAAATCTACCTTAGGTTTTAGTGAAATAATTATATAGTTACGTCTTTTCAACAGTTTGACAGCCGCTGATTCGCTTGACGCTTCAACCTCGCCCTTAGTCATTTTACCTTCGGGCGTCATTACTTTGTACCGAAACCTTTTCATAATATAGTCATCTTAAATCAAAATGTCAGTAATATCGATCTACCATTTTGATCAAAATTGCATTCCTATATATCAAACTCAAAAAGCGATATTTTGTTTTGAGTTTGATATAAAAACCATCTTTTTTTGAAAAATACGATTTGATACAAATAGCCAAGGAGGTTGTATTAAAGATCTTTGAATATCTTGATGGTATTTGTATGATTCGTATTTTTTCGCATCGTGGATATTATTTACCGGATCTAACCAACCGCGTAAGTTCTTCTGGCCGCAGCGAATACGACATCGCTGTCTCATACGTGACTTTACCAGTTTTGACAAGCGTAGCCAGGGACATTTCCATGGTATTCATCCCTACGTCGGTAGACGTTTGCAAAACATTATCGATCTGATGCGTCTTTCCTTCACGGATAGAACTTTTTACGGCAGACGTTCCCAACATAACCTCATACGCAACAACACGCTCTCCAGAAACAGAAGGGATCAATCTCATCGAAAACACCGCTTCAATAACGTTTGATAGCTGAAGCTTAACTTGTTTCTGCTGTTCATCCGGAAAAACGTCAACAATACGATCGATTGTCTGCGCGGCTGAATTGGTATGGAGTGTCGCAAATACCAAATGTCCGGTTTCTGCTATTGTTAATGCCGATGATACGGTTTCGTAATCGCGCATTTCACCAACCATAACAACATCAGGGTCCTCACGTAGTACACTCCGCAGAGCCACCTGCCAGGACAGCGAATCAGAACCCATCTCACGCTGAGATATAATTGAATTCTTTGGTCTGAAAACAAATTCGATTGGATCTTCTATTGTCACGATATGACATGAACGGAGTTCGTTAATTTCATTCAAGATTGCGGCTAAAGTAGTGGATTTACCGTGCCCTGTGGGACCTGTAATCAAAATAAATCCCTGCTTGAGATTGGTAAAAGAATGCAGAATTTTCGGAAGTCCAAGAGAATCAATGTTTGCAATTTCGAGCGGAATCATACGAAAAGATATTGCATATGATCCTTTTTGCGTATAGACATTCACCCTGAAACGGGCTTTCTGCGAAAAGGGGAGGGAGAAATCAAGTTCCTTATTAATATAAAATCTCTCTAAATTTTCCGGCGTTAAAATTTCCTTGATGAATTTATCGATAATATCCTGAGTCAGAATCGGGGCGCTATTAACAGGCGCAAGTACTCCCTCAATCCGAATATAAGGAGGCAAGCCCGAGATGATATGCAAATCTGAGGATCTTCGTTCTACTGTTAGTTCCAATAAATCTTTTATTCCCATACTTATATTGTAATTGGGTAATGGATAAAATGCCGGTTTAGTATTTTGGCTAAGTCAACACGTTCCCTAACTACTTCTTACGAAACAGGCTTCCTAACCTTGACCTATTTCCTTTTATTCTTGTGCAACTCTAAGCACCTCTTCAATACTTGTTATTCCTTCAACTACTTTCATAAATCCATCCTGCTTCATCGTAATCATCCCTTCTTCTCTCGACGCCGTTTCAATATTAGATGACGAAGCTCTTTCTAGTATAAGCCTACTAATTTTTTCAGAAACAAGCAAGACTTCGAAGATACCGACTCTTCCATAATAACCGGTATTCCCGCATTCTGTACATCCTTGACCTTTGTAAAATTTAACAGTTCCGCTAGGTTTCCATAAACTGCCTAAGGATTTTTGTACTTCCGCAACAACTTTGGTATCAGGTGTATACTCAACACGGCAAGAAGTATGAATTTTCCTCAATACCCTTTGCGCCATGATTGCAGTGATTGAAGATGCCAAAAGATAAGGTTCAGCTCCCATATCAAGCATACGCGGAAGCGCACCGGATGCATCAGTTGTATGAAGCGTGGAAAATACCAAATGACCGGTAAGGGCTGCCTGAACCGCGAGATCTGCCGTCTCCTGATCGCGAATCTCTCCGACTAAAATAATATTCGGATCCTGCCTCAAAAATGAACGAAGTCCTGATGCGAAAGTCAATCCCGCTCCGGGGTTAATCTGTACCTGATTTACACCTGCAATTTTGTATTCAATTGGGTCCTCAAGTGTCATAATGTTTACTTTCGATGTATTAATCCGCTGAATTATCGAATAAAGCGTTGTCGTTTTACCTGATCCCGTCGGTCCCGTTATGAGAATTATCCCGTGCGGCCTGATAATCGAATCTTCAAGGTTTTTCAAAGCCCTTCCGCGAAGCCCTAATTCCGTCAAATCGGGAATTCCGCCGGTTTTTTTCAAAAGTCTTATTACAACTTTTTCTCCCCAGGTTGTCGGAAGCGTTGACACACGAAGATCTATCTCTTCACCTTCGCCTTTAAAATTAAATCTTCCATCCTGAGGTATTCTTTTTTCATCGATTTTCATTCCCGACAGGATTTTAATTCTTGATATCAGAGCATCATGCAATTCTTTCGGGGTAGTCAATTTTTCCTGAAGAATTCCATCGATTCTATAACGAACGCGCGTCGATTTCTCCTGCGGTTCAATATGAATATCAGAAGCACGCGATTTTACGGCAAAGCTCAAAATCTGTCTGACAATTTCCGATACTTTTTCTTCTCTTATAATGCCCGTTTTTTCGTCCACAACAATTTGAACTCCTCGCTTCTCCGGCGCCACTTCCTTCAACGCCTCCGTAACTTCTTTTGCCAAAGAAGTCGAGTATGCAGTCGCGACAATGGCATCTAAAATTGAAGGCTGACTGGCAAATGGTCTGACGCGGTATCCGGTTTTTTGCTCAATAAATCCGATGGCAGTAAGGTCCAATGGATCTGCCATAGCAAGACTTAAAATTTTTAAATTCTTATCAATGGATACCGGTAACACCCTGAACCTTTGTGCCACCTGCTGTGACAGTATTGATAATGCTTCAGGTGAATTCGGAGATTTTTCCAAATCTACAAAAGGTATGTTATAAAGAGTCGATTTTGCTTTTACTAAATCAATCTCGGTTACACTTCCTTGTTCTGTAATTATTTCCTCCTGAGTTTTACCGGTTTGTATTTCGGTAAATTTTATTTGCCTGGCTTGTTCTTCGCTTATCGACCCCTGATGAAGTAAGATGTCGACAAGGGACTTAACATCATTAGTTATATTTGTGGTGTTTATCGGTTGGGCAGTCATTTTTTTTGTTTTTGCTAATTTTTATTCCAAATACTATTATGACTTAATATAATAAACTCATCAAGATCGTCAAAAAAATATGCATTCATATTTAATAATTAGTGATGCCAATACAGCGCTTGACAGCGTTGTACAAAAAATTTTAGTAAAACAAAAGGCAAAGCTTTTGGAGTTTCCGGTTCAAAAAATTGAAGATGCCAGAAAATTGAACGCTTTTACCAAACTAACTCTTTCCGAAAAAACGGCAATTTTGATTAAAGATTTTCAAAACGCGACTGAAGAGGCGGTTAATTCGCTTCTTAAGAATCTGGAAGAGCCGCAGGATAATCTCATTTATATACTTCATGCAAAATCCGAAAATGCACTTCTGTCAACTATTATCAGTAGGTGTCAGCTTATATACGCCAAAAGAGGGGAATCTGGTCATAAATCTTTTGATGCAGAAAAATTCCTGACCATGGATGTATTGGGAAAAACTAATTTTATAAAATCACTCAAAGACCGACCGGAAGCACTGGAATTCTCAAGGCAAATAGTAAATAATGTAAAGCTTGAGTTAAAAAAAATGGACAAAAAAAATTATGAAGACGTTTACAATCTTGCAAAAGCATCAATACATCTGACTAAATCTTTGGAAAAAAATGCTAATGTCAATTTGGCATACTTAAGATTTATTGCAGAGATTAGTAATTGAAAGTTATCCTATATCGAATATAATTATTAGAAGCTAATTCAAAACCTCCCAAGCTCAGCTTGGTCGGGTTAGAATATCCCTTCGGGAGCTTATAAGCTAAGCTTAGCCAAGTAGGGACTTGGTAGCATCCCAATTCAAAAAAGTTTTTGAAATGGGCTGTAGGCACGCTTGAACTTATGACATCCTCCGCGGATGCAGAGTCCGCGGTTCCCCTTGAGGGAGGATGACATATCAAGTTCAATTCCTCCGTCGAGTCAGACTCGACGGTTTCCTTGAAATTGTTATGACAAATAAAGAAGAGACATACACAGCCTCGCAAATTCAGGTCCTTGAAGGACTTGAACCGGTCAGAAAAAGACCCGGAATGTACATCGGATCAACTGATACAAGAGGGCTTCATGAATGTTTAAGAGAAATCGTAGATAATTCGGTGGATGAATCTTTTGCCGGCGTTGCAAATACAATTTGGGTAAGAGTTGAAAGCGACGGATCAATCACAGTGAAAGATAACGGACGCGGAATTCCGGTTGACATGCATTCTTCCGGTGTTTCAGCTCTTGAGATTACAATGACAAAACTTCACGCCGGAGGAAAATTCGGCGGAGGAGCTTATAAAGTCTCGGGCGGACTTCATGGAGTCGGCGCATCTGTTGTTAATGCCTTATCGTCC
>Ga0209323_10001989_pt1 | contig 13494 bp, 16 predicted proteins | sample Rifsed19ft2_FD_184014 | JGI IMG/M metagenome (GOLD analysis project Ga0209323, IMG submission 184014) | Soil microbial communities from Rifle, Colorado, USA - sediment 19ft 2 (version 2) | ecosystem: Environmental > Terrestrial > Deep subsurface > Rock core/Sediment | place: Rifle, Colorado...
TGGTCATCGGGCCCGATTTTCTTCGCCCTCGACATGCTAAGCAGGATACTATCACCCTGGAAATAGGCGACTAAACTCAAGACTACCCATACGAGTATGGCGATAACTAAGCCCGCGATAGCGCTATCGAAGGCCAGTCCCAGAAAATAGCCAATGAGGATCAGTAGTACTCCCATGCCTATTGTGAGCACTACCGACCTTATTTGATTGGACCTAATCTGTTCCCACACGGTTGAAGTATCTTCTTACTGAGTGAAACTAACCTTGGGCGCTTCTCTCTCGGCAGCTAGAGTGACTTCAAAGAATTCACTAGCTTTAAACCCGAACATGCTGGCTACAACGTTAGATGGAAACATGTGCGTCTTGTTGTTGAATTTTAGAACTGAATCATTATAGAACTGGCGAGAAAAGCCTATCTTATTCTCAGTTGAGGTAAGCTCTTCCTGAAGTGCCAGAAAGTTCTGGTTGGCTTTAAGGTCGGGGTAGCGTTCCACTACAACCAGCAAACGGGATAGGGCTGAACTCAGCTCACCTTCGGCCTTGGCCCGTTCACCGGCTCCAGCAGACGACACTTGCTGGGCAAGATTGCGGGCTTTGGTCACTGCCTCCAGAGTTTCCCGTTCATGTTTCATATACCCCTTGACAGTTTCCACCAAATTGGGAATGAGGTCATAGCGGCGTTTTAGTTGAACGTCGATCTGCGCCCAGGCGTTCTTGACTTGATTACGCAGCCTGACCAGGCCGTTGTAATTAGCCCATAAGAATAACCCAATAACTACGACGATGACACCGACAATAATACCTGGAATCATATTAAACCTCCTTTAGCTAATATTCTCTTGGTGTTGCTTAACTAACATCGCTGTCTTACTGTTGAGCCTCAAATACTTCTTCTAGGAAACTGATAACCTGTTCCTTGGAATCGTGTTTTGGCGGATGTTTCCCAGCCAGATGTCTTATCAGTCGCGTAACCTCACCTCCGTCAAACCACAATCCATGTTTATCACGGCATATATCTATGAGGATTTCAGGCTGTTCACCTATTGCTGTTTTTTTCATCTTATGACCACAAATTGGGCAATTCCGTTTCTTTTCTGGTGAAGCGGCTTCCTGAGAGTTGAGGATGCCATCAAAGAGTGCCTTTGGCTCTTCAAGCCCCTGCGACTTAAGCAGTAGCTCAAGTTCTCCAAAGTCAAACCACACCCCCCGGCAGCTATTACAATAATCAAGCTCAATATTATGATATTCAACGACTATCATAGCGTATTTACAGACAGGGCATATCATTACTTTCAGTCCTCATCCGGTTGTTTTAATAGTGTAGATGCCCGACGAAGTCATGTCAAGATTGTTGTATAAGATTCAGATAATACCAGTGGGGTAAATTACGAAACTAACCACAGTAGGCTGAAATCTTGAGGGTTGAAGAAGCTTTAGACAATCTCTATCTCTATATCATCCACGCTCTTTACCGGTTTTTTCAAATCAACCAGGGCTATGGTGCGCTCAGAAATGTAATGTTTATAAGCTGAGGAGGTGAATATAGTAAGGCATCTTTTGCCATACATTGTAGGTGGGGTATCTGGCTGGTGAGACCTTATCAAGACATTTTTGCCCAGGCGGGACATGATGTCCTCGAACCAACCTCGCCCGAATTGAGGTCTGCCGGTATAGGGGTCGATTCCCAGGAACTTTCCTGCCTTTTCCTGCCAGTCCCCCCATGTTATTTGATGCCATTCGGCACTACTTGGCTTTATCTTATTTATATCCTCTAAGCCTGACACATCGGGGAGTGCTCCATGCAGAGCAATGATTCCATTTGGCGTAGACACGGCCAGTGGCAACCTGGAAAGGACCTCACTATATCGCTGGCGAAGTTCGGCATCCAGTCCTTCCCAGAAATCGGCAGGGTGGAAGCTGCCCACAGCATAGCCTTCGTGATTTCCCATAAGCAGGTAAAGAGAATCGAGGTGCTCAAGTTTCTGTTCGAGCAGAAAGTTAATGTTTTCCAGAGAGGCTGGTCCCCGGTCAACATAGTCCCCCAGGAAAACCAGCTTATTCTTTGGCTTGAGATACTTGCGAATGACCTTCTCCGTGGCCTCAAGGTCACCATGGGTATCGCCAACGAAAATGACCCTGCCGGATTCCAACTGTATCAACTTTGACTCCGAGGCAAACGTCTTCTCTGCCTCGCTGAGCAGTTCTTCTGTTTCTTCTCTGGTCATGCTACCAAGCCTGTCGTTTCCGGGAAGTATACACTTTCTCCGGCATAGGTGCTTTTCGTGATGGAAAGCGATGTTTGTTTTGAAGGCATCGCCCATCATTGTTTTTGCTTGAGTGCTTTTGATATGATGCCAGTATGAAAGCAGGCCTGGTTTATGACCCAATCTATCTGGAACATGATACCGGCGACCATGTAGAGAATTCTCGCAGGCTGGTAGAGACGATGTCCTACTTGAAAGGGACTGGGATTAAGGAAAAACTCACTTCTCTGTCTGCGCGCCCTGCTTCACTGGAAGAACTGGAGATGGTCCATGCGCCGGAGTATATTTCCTATGTCGAGAGCAAAGCAAAGAAAGGTGGTGGCTGGCTTGACCCTGATACTGTAATGTCTCCGAAATCTTACGAGGCAGCCTTGTATGCGGCGGGTGGACTTTTGGTGGCTGTAGAAGCGGTGATGAAAAGAGAAGTGGATAATGCCTTTGCTCTGGTGAGACCACCAGGGCATCATGCCATTCGTGATCGAGCCATGGGCTTCTGTATTTTCAACAATGTGGCAATAGCCGCTAAGTTTGCTCCAAGCAAATTCAATCTCAACCGTGTTCTTATCGCTGATTTCGATGTCCATCATGGCAATGGGACTCAGGATTCTTTTTATGCCGACCCCCAAGTTCTTTACTTCTCTACCCACCAGTATCCCTTTTATCCCGGGACAGGATGGATTGATGAAACTGGAACGGGTGTAGGAAAAGGCACTACGGTTAATTTCCCCATGGCCGCTGGCTGGGGCGATGAGGAATACCTGAGAGCTTTCAACGAGGTCTTGGTTCCGGTAGTGCGGAAATTCCAGCCGCAGCTTATCCTTGTTTCTGCTGGCTTTGATGCTCATTGGGCTGACCATCTGGCTATGATGAGGGTAACTATCACCGGTTTTGCTCAGATGGCGATGATATTGAAGGAACTGGCTGCTGAATTGTGCCAGGGACGTCTCGTTTTCACCTTGGAAGGGGGCTATAACCTTCAGGTGGTTGCTTCTTCCATAAAAGCTGTTTTTGATGTGCTTCTGGGTAATTCGGAAATAGACGACCCTTTGGGTAAAGTATCAGTGGCCAGAAAGCCTGAAGGATTTGACGAGCATATCGAGGCAATAAAAAGAATACACCATATTAACTGACAGCTCTCAGCTTACAACTATTGCACAGGTCTCTTAGCCCACGGCAGCAGAGCACTCCACTCTCCCTTTTCCCATACCACAAGAAGCGGGCCGGCGACGCAGATAGAGTCGTAGGTACCAATGACAACGCCGAGGAGCAACACCAGGACAAAATAGTGGATGGTAGCTCCACCAAAAAGGAATAACGCCAGGATAACGAAGAGTGTGGTCAGGCTGGTATTTAAACAGCGCCCCAGCGTTTCTACAATGCTGGAATTTACTGTTATGGCAAAGTCAGAGCTAATGCCTTTGGCTTTATTTTCCCGGATGCGGTCGAAGACAACCACAATATTATTGATGCTGTAGCCCACAACTGTAAGCAGCCCCGTGATAAATAGAGCATCAATTTCCACCCCGGCAAGAAGACCCATGAGGGAGAAAATGCCTACTGTTATAAACACGTCGTGGACAAGGGCAATGACGGCACAACTACCCCAACGGAAGGGCTTAGGCATACGGCGAAATGCCCAGACAATGTAGAACAACATAGCTATAGATGCTACTATTACAGCGATTACAGCACTGCGTGCTGCTTTCGCTCCTACCGTGGGTGAGGCCAAATAGTAATCGCCTATCTTAACCTGGGAATCTAAAGCTGTCCCCAGTTCCTCTGCCAGCTCATGCGCCTCTTCTGAGGTTATTTCCCGGGTGTGGATGATGAAATTTCCCTCACCGGCGTTTTGAATAGTTATCTTATCGTGTCCCAGCTTAGCCATCTCCTCTCGCAACTGGCTTTGCTCCACTGCCGGGCTAAATTGAAGGGTCATAGATGTGCCACCGGCAAAATCGGTCCCCAGCCGCAAGGGAGTTCCAAGCTGTAGCTGTGAGATAACCAGGGAAGCAATTCCTGTAATTACAAGTATCCAGGAAATTAAGAAAAACCACCGCTTATTACCGATAAAGTCTATCATTTCGTATTCCTCGCTGTTTGAAATGACTTTACTCCATAAGCTGCCGGATTGGTAATCACCTGGCTGCCTATAATCAAGCGGAGGAAGGTTCTGGTAACGGTGATGGCAGTAAACATGGATAACGCTACGCCAATAAACAGGATTAAGGCAAAGCCTCTGACCGTAAAAGCGCCCAGCGTACCGCCAAGCCAGAAAAGGACGAGGCAAGCGATGAAAGTGGTGATGTTGCTATCTCTGATAGCCGTCCAGGCGCGGTCGAACCCAGCTTCAACGGCAGCCGCTAAGCTGCGTCCCCCTCGCAATTCCTCCTTCATGCGCTCAAAAATAAGAACGTTGGCGTCCACAGCCATGCCGAGGGAGACAATAAAGCCGGCCAGGCCGGGCAAAGTGAGGGTTATGGGGACAAGCTTGAAAATGGCTAGAAGCACCACGCCGTAAACCCCTAAACTAAGGCAAGCCACCAGACCGGGCAGCCGATAGTAAAGAAGCAGGAACAACAAAAGCACTACTATTCCAATTGCTGCTGCTCTTATGCTCTTCTGAATAGAGTCCTGTCCCAGGGTGGCGTCCACAGTCTTTTCGTAGAGCGGAACACTAGGCTTAAATTCTCCGTCTACCCACCTCCCCAGTGGAACGTCAATCCGTCCAGCGTTGAGTAAATCTTTTAATTCATTGGCATCAGCAAGGCTCAGTCCTTCAATTTGTCCCTTGTCTTCTATCACCGCCTCGACCTTCGGGGCGATGATATGACCATCTTCACCCCGGAGTGGCTCATCGCCAAGGTAGATAGCTAGCGGTTTTCCCAGAAGGCGGGTCGTTATTTGCTTGGAAAGCTGTGCTCCCGTTGCGTCCCACTCAAACAGTAAATATACTTTGCCAACGCTGTCTACAGCAACGGTGGTGTTTTCCTTAAAATATCTACTGGTGAGGGTTAAAATTTCGCCATTCACCGTTCCTGTAGCGGGAGTCCAATTTCCTGTGGCATTCTGTTCCCGGAATTCAAGCACGGTGAAGAGTCCGACCATTTCCTTGGCTTTCTCGATGTTGGCAATGCCGGGCAATTGGATGACGATGTTATATTCCCCTTCGTGTTTCTGTATTTCGACGACGGGCTCAGTTATGCCCAGAGCGTTGATACGCCTTTCTACAACCCCTTTCACCCCATCCATAATTTCATCCTCTGCGCCCGGCTTGACATCGGTGAGATCAGCCTGGTAGACCAGATAGCTGCCGCCGGCAAGGTCAAGCCCCAGCCTTAGTCCTTCCCTGCCGAGAACATTCCTATCTAGCGGCACTACGGACCATAAAGCGAAGCCAAACAGGGCCAGGATGAAAATCAATAAATAAATCTTTCTACTTCTCAATTTAGTCTACCTTTGTGTTAGGAATTGTTTTTACTCCGGAATTCCGGGATTTTCGGGAAACTTTTGTGTGCTGCTTGCTCATAGCCGACAGCTTCTTTCGAACTAAGGCTAATGCTTCTTCTCTGGTGTTTAACTCACCGCTGGCATGAGCCTCGTTGACCATAGCGAGGAGTTTGCCAATCAATCGCCCTGGTGCTAAGTTAAATGTGTTCATTATATCATGGCCATCAATGAATTTGACTGGCAAGATTTTGGCTTGCTGCTTGTTATGCTCTGCCAGTATGTAGTTTATTAATTGGCAGTTTTTTCTCCATTCCTCCATGGACACCAGTGGTCCGCGGCTGGCCAGATAATCGGCTAACGCCAGAAGTAGAATATCAATGCCCGCCTCGCCGGTATCCCGAAAGTAGCGGTAAATTGCCCGTGGAGTAGGTAACTCATCCTTTGCCATCTGAACTGGGCGAAGGTGGTGATATACAAAGCCTTCCACCAGTCTTATTTCTCGGTTGCTAAATCGCAACCGTTCCAAAATGTTCGCAGTCATAGCTGCACCTTGTTTGGTGTGCCCTAAAAATCTGGCTCTGCCTGTCTCATCAATAGACTTTGTCATTGGTTTAGCAACATCATGGAATAATCCAGCTAGCTTAAGTAGAACCTTGTGGTTACTTCCGCTGGAAACTTCCTGGGACAGGTGCCTCTCTATTACGTCAGACCAGGGAGCAGTAGACAGCATGTCATCGTTGCTGTACTCCCAATCGCTTTCTCTAATGAGGAATTCTACCGCAGCTACGGTCTGTAAAGAGTGTTCGAAGACATCCCAGAAATGTACCGTTGGTTGCTCTACTCCCTTGCCCTCCGCTAGCTCGGGGATTAGAGCAGGCAGTAAGCCGAGTTTATCTAAGTATCTCAGATGGTAAGCAGCCCGTGGCAGTGCGAGCAAACGAAGTAACTCTTCTCTAACTCTCTCCCCAGAGACCTCAGTGATAGCCTGGGAGTAGCGGAGAATTAAAGATTCTGTGTTTGGCTCTATGGTGAAGTCGAGTTCGGCCGCCAATCTCACTGCCCGTAAGAGCCTGGCGGCGTCGTCTTCAAATATTTGCTCGCTTACCCCCCGCACTATTTTATCCCTCAAGTCCTCCTTACCGGAAAAGGGGTCGATAAGCTTCAAGGGAGATCGTCTTTCCGCTATAGGAGTTGCCGATTTTCGGGAACTCATCTTGGTGGCTGTGCGGGCAGTGACAAATTGGCTGAGTTCCACAGCCATGGCATTTATGGTTAAATCACGGCGGGCTAGATCAGCTTCAATATCTCCGGCGAAAGAAGAGAAATCAAAATGCCACTCTGCACTATGAGATTCTTGGTTCTGTGAAGCCCTTCTTGGCCGCTCATCTTCAATCACCACTACTCTAGCTATGTTGTTGACATCATCAAGGAGCACAAATTTGCCTCCTAGTTCTTTGGCTACTTTCCGAGCTATGGTCGTGGCAGCACCGCTTACAGCAATATCTACATCGTTGGTCTTCCTCTCCAAAAGCCAATCACGGATGAAGCCACCAACGATATAGCCTTGCTTCTTCTGAGCGACTAACAGGTGAGATATCTTATCCAGGTTAGCAGGTAAACTGCCACTTTTTATGTAGGACATGACAGAGCATTATAGTTGCGGCAGCAGTAATTGTAAAGATTTGATTGCCGGACAGGGATAGAATATTAACTAATTGCCCCGGCTTCGCTTAAACCTCTTAAGATTAGAGGTTTAAGCGGTATGCAAAACTTCTATCTTTTTGCGGCCTTGGTTTCAACTTGTTCCAATATCCAGGAGCACCATCTTTCTATCCCCTCGCCGGTCTTGCAGGAAAGTTGGAAAGCCTCGACTTTAGGATTTAGTCCTGTGATGGAACGACGAAAGGCGGCAATATCGAAATCAACATAGGGAAGAAGGTCCATCTTGTTTATTATCACGGCATCGGCATCGATAAAGATCAGGGGATATTTAATGGGCTTATCGTCACCTTCAGGCAGGCTGGAAATCACTACTCGTTTGTGTTCTCCCAGGGTAAATTCGGCAGGGCAAATGAGATTGCCGACATTCTCGATTAAGAGCAGGTCTATGTTATCCAGGGGCATGTCCTTTAGAGCTGACTCAATCATGGCAGCCATTAAAGAACAACTTTCCGGCATATTGCGGGTGTTTATTTGAACTACTGCTTTTGCCTCGCTCTGCACTTTCTCAGCATCTACTGTAGAAGCAACGTCGCCTTCGATAACAGCAATGTTCAACCTGCCTTTCAGCCTCCTCAGCATGTGCAGGATAAGACTCGTCTTACCAGCGCCTGGAGCTGACATAATGTTAATAGCAAAAACCCTGTGCTCATCCAATAGCCGCTGGTTTCGGCTAGCTATGATCTCATTAGCCTCCAGAACGTTCTGGATAACTTCTATTTTTTTCATTCTACCTCCACGCTTTCAATATAAAGCTCTCGTCCCTGGGATATTTCTACGCTCTGGTCCCGGCATTCGGGACAAGACCACAGGGTATCTTGGGGCTGGAAAATCGTGGAACAAATCCGACAACGCAATTGAGCTGGCACTGATTCAAAGTGGAGTACTGCTCCTTGAGCGATGGTATCTTTACTAAGAACATCGAAATAAAACTGGATACAATCGGGGACAAATCCTGACAACTCGCCAACGACCAAGTTAATTTGGGTAATCTTGCTGGCTCGCGCCTCACTAGCTTTGGCTAAAGCAATATTAACTATATTTTCGCTTACTCCGAGTTCGTGCATTGCGTTCTTAGATTTCGATTCTCCAATCGTGGGAATATATGTTGAACCTTTCTGAATTAGCAAAACCTATGAGTGTTATCCCGTATTTATTGGCTTCTTTTATAGCCAGGTCCGTGGGGGCAGCGATGCTTATGACTATCGGTATCTGGCAAAAAATCGCCTTTCTTATTGTGGAAGCCGTTTGTCGGCATGAGCTAATCAGGCAGCTATCTTGTAAATTGATCCCTTCTCTAATTGCTAGGCCGATGGCTTTATCTATGGCGCAATGTCTACTTATATCTTCGACAAAAATCGCTTTATCCCCGCAGATTCCAATGACATGTGTGCAGCCGGTCTTTCGGTACAAGAAGCTATTTTCGTTTAAGGTTTCTACCAAATCCAAAACCTCACTTTTGGTTAACTTTTTCTTAGAATCACAGTTTCTAGGTGTCTTAGCTGTTTTTTCGGAAATGCTCACCTCAAACTCATTGCTGCCAAGCTTCTTAACTCGGGACAAAGAAGAGTCTATCCCTCTCGATTTCAAATTACCAGCTAGCATCTCTTCCAGGTCAACGGGAATACAGTGGAATTTATGAATTTCTCCATTGAGCTTAACGATAATTTCTTCTTCATGGGCAAGCTCATCTATCTTCTTCCGCTTACCATCCTTGGAAATTTCTAAAATTTCTATTTCGGTACTTCTTTTCCCCATGATTTGTGGAAGTCCTTTATATCGTTTATTATGCTTCTGCAAGCATCGAAAGCTGGTCCTCTGTGAGAAGCGGAAACTGCTATTAGTAGGATGTTCTCTGATATGCCTAAGAAACCCATTCGATGTACTATCGCTACATCCTCGATATCAAATTTGCTGATTGCTCTTTTTTCTATCTCCTCTAGCTTCTGGATGGCATGGTTATCTTTCTCAAATTCCAGTCCACGTCCTTCAGGGAATTCACGTACAGTGCCTAAATAAATTGATATCGCCCCTATTTTGGGGTTTTGCATCTTTTTAGTTATTTCATCAATGGAGAAGTCTTCTCTTTTTATCTCAATCATCTCGGCTCACCGATGTGATTACGTGTCTGGCATTTATTTCACAGGCCGGTCATATAGTGTTCGTTCTCCTAACTTGAGCTCTTTGTAGTTTCCCGTTGAGGGAGCTACATTTGGCAGGTGGCACAACTTGTGGCGGAGCATGAGCTACAAGAGGAACCTCCCCCAATCGGGGTAGACGCCCCTTCACTGCTCCGAGTTTGTCTCGGAGAGGCGAAAGAGGAGAATATTCGTTTAGCGCCATTGTTGTGGCAGCGAGGGCAGGAGGCGTTTTCATTTGTTTGGATTTGGGGGCGAAGTAATTCAAACTTAAAATTGCAATCAGGGCAAAAATATTCATAGATGGGCATTTTTAATCCTTTCCCTTCTCAAAAGCTCTTAAGAATGCGTCAGGGACTTGAGGAACCTGGGCATCAATCCATGTTTTGAGGCAAATCAAGGAGCAAAAGTTGTAATGCTCGACTACCCCTAGCCCCTTCCATAGTGAAACCATGAGCCACCCATTGAGCACCTCGCAAGGTCGCTCCTCTTTGCTACATTCTACTTTTTCACCACAAGAATGGCAGGTAAAATATTCCCGGCGCATTTAAACTCCAGCCTGATTTGCTTCGGCCTTCCGCTTGAAATACTGCCACAGATTAGATGGCCACCACTTTCTTAACTTCAGGCACCTGTTCCTTGAGCACCCGTTCAATTCCGTTCCTTAAGGTCATAGTTGCCATGGGGCAGCCACCGCAGGCACCAGTCAACTTTAGTGTCACCACTCCATCCTTGACATCTATTAATTGGACATCCCCTCCGTCAGCTAACAATGCCGGTCTCACTCGTTCCAAGGCTGCTTGTACTTTTTCTCGCATTTTTACCTCCTGCTTGTTAAATAGTAGGGCTAAAGCTGCCAAATGTCAAATTAAGCTGAGCTTGAGGCACCGGTCTGCTCTCGGGCAAGGGGGAGTTGGTATAGTGGACAGAGATAATCTATAATACAGTTTTGGGGAGTTTACCGCATGATCTCTGTGGAAGAAGCTCTAGAGAAGGTTTTGAGCTATGTTGAGGTTCTTGAGCCCGAGCGAAAGCCTATTCTGGACTGCTTGGGACAGGTTCTGGCTGAGGATGTCTATTCCACTATAGATATTCCCCCGCTGGATAATTCCGCCATGGATGGTTATGCCTTGCGAGCTGAAGATACTCGGGGGGCTAGTGAATCATCGCCGAGATATTTGGTCGTGGTTGGAGAGGTTGCTGCCGGGTCTATGCCCACAAAAGAGGTCAGGCCGGGGACGGCTGTCCGCATTATGACGGGAGCGCCATTGCCTGAAGTGGCTGATGCCGTGGTTCGATTTGAGGATACCGATGAAGTTAACCACAAATCATCTAGGGGAGACTTGTCGCAAATCGGCATATTGTGTCAGGCGGAGAAAGGATTGAATGTCCGGGGTAGAGGCGAGGACATTGCCAAAGGAGACTTAGTTCTTAAAAAAGGAAAGGTGCTTCGCCCTCAAGAGATAGGAATGCTGGCCTCCCTGGGACGCTCCACTGCGATGGTTATCCGTCGCCCGATTGTGGCTATTCTAGCTACAGGGGATGAGCTTATTGGTGTTGACCAGCCATTAGCTCCCGGTAAGATTTATAATAGCAATACTTATACCATTGCCGCCGAAGTCTCTCGCTATGGTGGGATTCCCAAAATCCTGGGCATAGGGCGTGACTCGGTTCAGTCTCTAACCGAGAAAATAGAGGAAGGTTTGGACGCAGATATGCTAATTACCTCCGGCGGTGTGTCTAAAGGAGACTACGATATAGTAAAGGATGTCCTGGCCGAGCGTGGTGAGGTTGGCTTCTGGACGGTTCGTATGAAGCCCGGAAAACCGCTGGCCTTTGGGGTTATGAAGAAAGATGAAGGAGGAAGAAAGAGGAAAGTGCCTCATTTGGGATTGCCGGGCAATCCCGTCAGTTCCCTGGTTACCTTTGAACAATTCGCCCGTCCCGCCATATTAAAAATGATGGGGAAGGAAACTCTTACAAAGCCAACCGTCCGAGCGATTATTGAGAATGATGTTGCAGATAACGATGGGCGCCGCCTCTTTGCCAGGGTAAGTGTAACCAAGCGTGGTAGCCAGTACTATGCCTCCGCCACCGGTCCCCAGGGCTCGGGAATCCTGACATCCATGACCAGGGCCAATGGTTTGGCTGTTATCCCCGAAAATAGCAAGGGAGTAAAGGCTGGAGACATGGTCGAGGTGCAGATGCTGGATTGGGGAGAAGAACAAGGCGAGGTGAACCCCCCGATGGAATCGGGGCCGATTGTTTCCATCGTGGGCAAATCGCAATCTGGCAAAACAGTGCTTATGGAGCAGCTTATCGCCGAGTTTAAAAGAAGGGGATATAAAATCGCTGCCTTAAAGCATAGTCGAGGCGGGGTGGAAGTAGACCACCCTGGAAAAGATAGCTGGAGATATGCTCAAGCGGGCAGCGATGCCGTGCTTATTAGCTCATCTGATAAACTCGCCCTTATTAAAAATTTGGACCACGACCTTGGTATTGAGGAAATTCTGCCCATCATTGGCCCTGAATTCGACCTCGTCCTTGTCGAAGGATTCAAGAAAAGCAAAATTCCTAAAATCGAGGTGCATAGAAAAGAACTCGGCGATGACTTATTGTGTTCTCCCGAAGAACTTTCGGCCATTGTTACTGATGAACCATTGGATACCGATATACCTCAGCTTCCCTGGGGTGATACAATGGCAATCGCTGATTTCATAGAAAAGAATTTTGTGAAAGCTAGAACAATGCCTCCCCCGCGAAGGAAGAGGGTTAGGTGAAGGAAAATGTTTACCGTAGGGATATTGACCATCAGTGACAAAGGCTCGCGAGGGGAGCGTCAGGATAAAAGTGGAGAGGTTATTCATGAAATCCTCTCCAGCATAGACGTGCGCATTGCAAATTACGACATCATTCCTGATGAGAAAGAGCTGATTGCTAAGAAACTAGTTCAATGGGCTGACAAAGATAAAGTGGATGTCATCATCACCACGGGTGGCACGGGACTTACTCCTAGAGACGTGACCCCGGAGGCGACTCTGGCCGTGGTGGATAAAATTGTCCCCGGCTTTGCCGAGGCAATGAGGGCTGAGAGCCTGAAGAAAACCCCCATGGCCATGCTCAGTCGAGCCGTGGTGGGCACTCGTGGGAAATGCTTAATTATCAACCTGCCGGGAAGCCCCAAGGCAGTACGCGAATGCCTTGAAGTGATACTGCCGGCGCTGCCTCATGCCGTGGAAACGCTTAAGGGCCAAGCCGGCGAGTGTGGCACAGTTCCAACTTAAGTCTAGGATATGTCTCCTCCAGCTTGCCCCATAAATTCCGACACAATTTTATCTGTTTAGGGATTGCTTCGTCCCGATAAATCAGGACTCGCAATGACGAAGGGTATGTGTTATTGCCAGCCGGTTGGATTTTAAAGATTTAAATCAACAAAGTGTTTTAATCTTTTGAAAATGCTATACTCAAGAGCTATGTCTCGGTCTTATGTTTATCAATCACTGCGGGGTGTTGTGGAGCCTTTGTTGCTCTTTATTATAGGCGAATTACTACCCATACATGGCTATAAGATTGCCAAAGAACTGGAGCGCAGGAGCGAAGGTTACATTCATCTTACGGCAAGTACCCTTTACTCTGCATTACGCCGTTTGGAGAGCAGGGGACTTGTGTCCAGCTCGTGGCAGCTGGTTTCCAAGCAAAAGCGCCGATGTTATGAGTTGACGGAGAAGGGTCGTCAGATTCTGGCTGAAGAATTAGCTCAATGGGAGAAGTTTCTTGGTGCTACCGAGAGGGTTATAGACAGCCAGTGAAGTGGAAATTCAAATCTTAGGAGCCCATTTAGCTGAGCTAAAAGGGGCACGGTTAACTTCTCTATTAATTGATGGTGCTTTGGTTGTAGATGCCGGTGGACTGACCTCTGCCTTTCC
>Ga0209323_10001994_pt1 | contig 13483 bp, 16 predicted proteins | sample Rifsed19ft2_FD_184014 | JGI IMG/M metagenome (GOLD analysis project Ga0209323, IMG submission 184014) | Soil microbial communities from Rifle, Colorado, USA - sediment 19ft 2 (version 2) | ecosystem: Environmental > Terrestrial > Deep subsurface > Rock core/Sediment | place: Rifle, Colorado...
TCATTGCTCGTTGCTTTATTTGCTTAGTCCTCAATCATATGCTTGCATTTTGGAACATGCCCTTATAGGACATGAATGGCGGTAGCCCGCGTCTTACGCTCTGCGTTTTTCGCCTTGCGCTCTGCGCCTTGTGCCTAATCAGTTTGACAATGCTTGAGATTATTAAGTAAGATTCACTCAGAGGAGACGACAAAATGAAAAAGCATGAAAGGATTGAAATCAATCCCGATATAATGTTTGGGAAACCCGTTATCAAAGGGACCCGGATTACTGTAGAACTTATTTTACGCAAATTGGCAGGGGGCATGACACCTGAGGAGATCATTAAAGACCATCCTCATTTGAAGCTTGAAGATATTTTAGCTGCTCAGGAATTTGCTGCGGACTATCTGGAGCAAGAAGAAATCATCTTTGCTTCAGGAAGCAAATTGTGAAATTCCTTGCTGATGAATGTTGTGACACAGAATTAGTGACATTATGGTTCTCTTACGGTTTGAAGTTCGTGAACGTCACTTAAAATGGTCCCGCTTAAGCGAATTGATAAGTCAACATAGTTCTAAGCTCGAAGGTCATTTTATAATCGTCGATGTTGCAAAATTCCGTTTTCGACCTTTATAAAACGGACCGAGTAACTAAATAAACCAGATCAACCAGATAAACTAAATTAAGCCGATTTCCAGCCAACACAAATTTTCAGAAGACTCTCAAATGACAGATGCCATGCGTAGTGACGCTATGCGCTTGAAGTGTGTTACCATAGTTACAGATAAAGGAGGTCTATAAATGAAGAATTTTACCCTTAAAAGCATTTATAAAAAGGTCGTTAAGATAGATATGATAAAGAGGTGATAACAATGACGAATAAAACATTAACCCTGCCTGAAGATGTTGTCATTAACCTATTGAAAACACTACCTGAAGATATCTTAGTAGATATTTTTTGGAAAACCTTAGTGGAAAGTGATATTTCCCCTCTGACCCAGGAAGAGAGAGAAGCAATTGAACAAGGAAAAAGCGAGTTCAACAAAGGGGAAACCATCAAGTGGAAAGATTTAAGATAGAATTTTCGAAAAGGGCAGTAAAAGATTATAAGAAGATACCTTTAGATTATAAAGCGTTAATTGACTCAGCTCTCCTAAAGCTTTCAAACGGACTGCCATGGGAAGCAATTATTGAAGAATGGCGCAGTGTCTTGACTAAAGAGGCAATTTCTGAAGCTATAAAGCTTGATAGTAAGGCTCTATTTTCGCATGCACCTAAACTGGCAGTGGCTGGTTGAGGTAAATAGTACTATTTAAAGGGGGAGTAAAAAATGAAAACCGAAAGAATTATTTCTGATTTAATTAAGTCACTGGTTGATTCAGGCGTATACAAAGATGAGTATGTTGCTATAAAAGATATAGTAGTTACCCATATTGAGAAGAAAATAGAGACTTATAACAAAACCATTCAGGCTTTTCAAAAAAAACATGGAATAGACTTTGAGAGATTCACTAGTACTATTCAGAATAAAGCAACACCTGAATTAGAAGATGACTGGATGGAATGGAAGGGAGCGATAGAAATGAAAGCGGCATGGGATGAAGCTCTGAAAGAGGTTATAGAATTTGAAGCCAAAGTTTAACTTTCGCGAAGTTATTTCACTGCTGAAGGCAAGTGATTTAGTCTCAAAAATAGAGATAAGAGATGTTGATGAAATCAAGGACAGAGGAATTTACAAAGTCAGATGTAATCTGATACCTTCGAGATATAAATTTGAAATAAAAATTATCTATACAAAAAGAGAAATTCTTTATTCATATCAACTATTTACTGATAAACCAATCATTCGCTGGGATAATGCCCCCCATTATCCAAAAATAAAGACTTATCCTCATCACTTTCATAATAAGGATGGAAATGTTGTAGAATCAGAATTAACTGGTATCCCAATTGAAGATTTAAAAGTTGTGTTGATTATGATTAAGGACATGTTTTTAGAGATTAGTTAGATAGGAAAGATGCCATTTAAATACCCAATAATGCTCTTGTTGTTATGCAGATTGAGGGAGATGAAGAATTTAACAACTGGGCAAGAGAAACGGCACAAAGCGTAGCTGAAAAAGATACTCCCATTGTGTATGTCATAATTACTGAGATGAAGCCAGTACGCTCACGTATAGAAAAATTAAAGCTTGAACTGGTTGCTTAAATTTTATAGCTTGTCAGCTTGTTTGTTTGTCGGTCTGCTTGTTAGCTAAACAGCTTTTCAGCTTTCCAGCTAGATAAACTAAATCAACCAAAGAAACCAGATAAACCAGATCAATGTGCTATAATGGCTTAACGGAGGTATATATAGTATGAATATATCTGTAAGGATTGAGATATTTAAGGAAGGGGATGTCTACGTTGTATTGTCACCCGAGCTAAATGTCTCCAGCTTTGGTGAGACGATTGAGGACGCAAAAAGATCAATAAAAGAGGCTATCGAGGCCTTTATTGAGGAATGTGAAAGGATGGGAACATTGGAAGATGTTTTAGAGGAATCAGGTTTTTCAAGAATTAATGATTCCTGGAGATCAAGAAAGCCTATCGCAGAGGAAGATCTTGCCCTTGCTCTATAGCTTAAATGCATGAGAGAAAAATTACTCCTACCCATTATGAAACCCTAATAAAGATATTCGAGTGGAATGACCAGAGAGAATTTTTTTGATCTTTTAGAAAAAGTAAAATAAATTAGCTTCCCTAAACCAAACAAACTAAATTAACCAGAAAAACTAAACAAACCAAATAAACCAGAATATCAAAAGTAAAGACGCGACCCTCTAAAATTATATAAAAGCATAATGGGGCATGAAAAGATTCGGGAACTTCAGAGGAAACCATATCAGAAGCTGCGAAAGCTTCTGGAGGAAGATGATTGGAAAGCCGTATTCGGGAAAACTGGACGTACGGTTTGATGAGAGGGAACTGGAGATAGGGATCTTGCTACTACGCCAGTGCTCTACTCTACCCTTTAGACTGACTTTTAATAGGTGACCCCATATGTTAAAATATCAAATAAAATGACCTTTTTAAGGAGATAATACTATGCCTTCTATGCAGACATCTTATGAACACATTGTATTAGATGAAAATAGCACTCCGGTTATCGCAGGCACAACGATGAAAGTAATTGAACTCGTTGTGGAGAAGATTGCGCATGGATGGAGTGCAGAAGAACTTCACTTTCAGCATCCATACCTAACCCTTGGCCAGGTATACTCTGCGCTTGCCTATTACGCAGATCATAAAGCTGAAATCGAGAAAGATATAGAGGAACGTCTTGAGCAGAGTATGAGTCTTGCAAAGGAACTTTTGGTATCTCCTCTTATTGAGCGGTTAAAATCAAAAGGGTTAATTTAGTGATCCCTTTATATATGGATGAACATGTACCGAGAGCAATAACAATTGGTTTAAGGTTGATAGAAGTTGATGTATTATTGGTTCAAGAAGACAATTACTCGAGTAAATCTGATTCTGAATTATTAGACAGGGCTGTTTATCTGAAAAGAGCAATTTTTACGTATGATAATGACCTTCTGGTTGAAGCTGCAAAACGTCAAAGGGCAGGCCAATTATTTTATGGTGTAATTTATGCTCATCATTTAAGGGTTTCTATTGGTGCCGCTGTTAAGGAACTGGAACTAATCTCAAAAGCAGGAGAAATAGAAGAAATAAAGAATCAAGTGGTTTTTCTGCCATTGAAAAAATAATCTTTATAAAGACAAGTATTACTTAGCGACCCTTAAATTCCCCAGCGAAACTTGGAACATAGAATGTTGAACGTTGGATAGTTTTTCATATTTCACGCTTCACAGTTCACGGTCTCTTTGCCCCTTAGATTTCACGTTTTACAATCTACAGAAAATATGGGAAGTGAAGTCTTTAATTAGTGGTATTCAATCAACGCAATAAACTCAATAAATCAAAGAAACGCTCTGCGCCTTTCGCTTTGCGAATGTGAAACCAGATAAACCAAATTAACTATAGAAACCAAAAAGTATCTCCCTTCCAATCCAAAGGATTAACCTTAGATAAACTATAGAAACCAAACAAACGCTTGCACGCTTGTTTTTTTAGATAAATGGAGGTATGAATGCTTAATGATAAAGTTATTTTAATTACCGGTGGCACAGGTTCTTTTGGTAAAAAATGCACCGAGATAATCCTTAAAACATTCAAACCTGAAAGGCTCATCATCTTTAGCCGTGATGAGCTTAAACAGTTCGAGATGAGCCAGATTTTTAATCAAAGGGACTATCCATGCATAAGGTATTTCATTGGAGATGTTAGGGATAAAGACAGACTTTACAGGGCATTTGCAGATGTAGATTACGTTATCCACGCAGCCGCTTTAAAACAGGTGCCTGCTTTAGAATACAATCCCTTTGAAGCAATAAAAACAAATATCATAGGCGCAGAAAATGTAATAAACGCAGCGATTGATAAAAATGTAAAAAGAGTGATTGCACTCAGCACTGATAAAGCTGCTAATCCAGTTAACCTATACGGAGCTACAAAATTATGCTCTGATAAATTATTTATTGCAGGCAATTCTTACGCAGGATACCACGAAACAAGATTTTCTGTGGTAAGGTATGGAAATGTTGTTGGTAGCAGGGGGAGTGTAATTCCATTTTTCATGAAACAAAGGGAAACAGGGGTTTTGCCAATCACCGACACTCACATGACACGCTTCTGGATTACTCTGGAACAGGGAGTGAATTTTGTACTTAGATGTCTTGAAATGTCAGAGGGCGGCGAATTGTTTGTCCCGAAAATACCCAGCATGAATATCATGGACATTGTAAAGGCTATTGCTCCTGATTGCAAACATGAAATTATTGGAATAAGGCCCGGAGAAAAGATTCACGAGGTAATGATAACAGAGGATGATGCGCGCCATACGCTGGAGTATGATGATTATTATATTGTAGAGCCCGAGTTTAGATGGTGGTCACATGAAAGATATCTATCAAATGGGGGCAAACCAGTAAAAGGTAGCTTCATATATGCAAGCAACACAAATGACAGATGGCTTAAAGTAGAGGAATTGAGGGAGTTAATAAAAGACATATAGAATGATACCCTACGGACGTCAATTTATAGATGAAGATGATATTCAAGCTGTCATCAATGTACTGAAATCGGATTGGTTAACACAGGGGCCTGTTATAGAACAGTTTGAAAGGTCATTGGCGGATTATTGCGGGGCTAAATATGCTGTTGCAGTGAGCAGCGGAACTGCTGCTCTTCATCTGTCATGTTTAGCTGCAGGGATTAGACATGGTGACGAAGCAATTACTTCTCCTATAACCTTTGTTGCAAGTGCAAACTGTGTTCTTTACTGCGGTGGCAGTCCAGTATTTGCGGATATAGACAAGAACACTTATAACATTGACCATTATGAAATAAAAAAGAAAATAACACCTCGAACAAAGGCAATAATTCCGGTTCACTTTGCAGGTCTTCCATGTGATATGGAAGAAATCAAAAACATAGCGAGCAGGCACGATTTAATCACCATTGAAGACGCCTGTCATGCACTGGGTTCTGAATGGATGGATTCTCACAGAAGGCTGAATAAGACAGGCTCGTGCTCTTATTCTGATATGACAGTCTTCAGTTTTCATCCAGTAAAACATATCACAACTGGTGAGGGAGGAGCAGTCTTAACAAATAACTCTGAATATTATAAAAAAGTACTGTTGCTGAGGAATCACGGAATCACTAAAGACCCTGAAAAATACACTAACAGAGATTTAGCCTTTTCCTTGAATCCTGAATCATTAATCCTTAATCCTAATAGCTGGTATTACGAAATGCAGGAATTGGGGTTCAATTACAGGATTACGGATATACAATGCGCACTGGGGCTGTCACAACTAAAAAAACTGGATTTGTTCATAAAAAGAAGACGTCATATCACAAATATATATAACAGTGCCTTTGCAAATATAGAGCATGTCAAACTGCCGGTGGAACCTGAAGGGAAAAAATCTTCATGCCATTTATATGCAATGCAAATAGATTTCGAGGAACTTGGTAAAACCCGTGCAGCTTTTATAAATGCATTAAAGGAAAAGGGCATATTCACCCAAGTTCATTATATCCCTGTTCATTTACAGCCATTCTATACAAAAAGATACGGCTTTAAGGAAAAGGAATACCCTGTTGCCGAAAGGTATTACACAAAAACCATTTCTTTACCTGTGTATCCGGGCATGACAGATGAGGATTTGGAGAGGGTTATCTATTCAGTAAAAGGTTGTCTGCATGCCGGGTAAGATTTTATTAATCCGACCACAGAATGTATATAACTATAACAATTATCCGCCTTTAAATTTGATCTCTATCGGTTCAGAACTGAAAGCTGCCGGATACATTATAAAAATTATCAATTCTGCATTCGAAAAAGATTCCCTTAAAACAATAGGCAGAGAACTCAAAGATTCCTTATTCGTGGGTATTTCATTGCTTACTTCAGAAGTGCCTGACGCATATCGCATAGTAAAATTTATTAAAGAAAATTCGGATATCCCTATTGTTGTTGGTGGATGGCATTGCACACTATTCCCGGAACAAATGGCTCGTTGTGAATATTTAGATTATGTGATCGCAGGCGAAGGAGAAAAGCATATAGTAAACATTGCGAGGTGTATCGAAAATAGAGGAAAAAGTGATAGTAAAATTTTCCCCAAAAAAATTTTAGATCTCGAAACATTGCATATTCCCGATTACAGTATTGATGAGAACATTGAAAGATTCATCACAAGTTATCTGACAGATAAATTATCCGAGTATGTTGAACTGCCTATGCGGTGGCTTCCCTACGAAAGCAGCAGGGGATGTCCATCGCACTGCACATTCTGTATAAATGTTGTTACAGACAACACGCGGTACAGGAAAAAGAGTGCTGAAAAGGTGCTCTCTGAAATAGAACAAATTGTAAAAAAATATAACCTCACTCACCTGAAAATTGTTGATGACAATTTTTTTGTTGATATCAAACGTGTCAGAGAAATATGTGAGGGGATAATAAAGAAAGATTTACATATAACGTGGGATGGAGAATGCAGATGTGATTATTTCAATAGCCACAAACTAAATGATGAAACATTAAAACTTTGCAAAAGATCAGGCTTAATTCAACTTACACTTGGGATAGAATCAGGCTCACCACTTACTCTAAAGCTGATGAAAAAGGGCATAACAACTGAACAGGCAGAGTTTGCTGTAAAAAAATGTAATGAGCATGGGATTATCGCGAGATCTTCATTCATTCTTGAGACCCCTGGAGAGACACTGAAGGATATCAAACAGACAATTAGCTTCATTAATCGATTGCGAAAATATCACTTTTTTACTTGCGGGGTAGGAACTTTTAGGCCATATCCTAAATGTGAATTGACGGAAAAGCTTCTTAAAGAAGGCTTTCTTAAAGAACCTGCACGTTTTGAAGAATGGACTGACAGACATATCATAGATATGTATACTTCCGCCGAATATATAAGGCCTTGGCAAGTGAACGGAAAATATTCCGAGAGCGCGGCATATTATCTGAATATGGAGTCAGCGGTCAGATTAGGGAATTATCAAATCGACAGAGGCATTGACAGGTTGAAAAATAATATTTTCATTTTTCTTGCAAAGATAAGAAATAAATTCATGTTTTACAAATTCTCATTTGACAAAAATATTTATAAAACATTTCTTGTCAGTTTTTACAAGAGAAGACAGGAGTTGGAGAAAAGCGGCAGTTATCCTTTATCGAGGATTGCTGAACACGGGAATAGATAGTGAAAGTCCTTGTTGTCGGTGCTGGGTCGATAGGTTCCAGACACCTTAAAAATCTTTTTGAACTCGGTGTCGAAATATATGCAGTGGATATAAACCCTGATAATGCCCAAAAAGCTTCTCCGATTTCGAAACAAACCTATTCTTCTGTCGACAAGGCATTGAGAATTCAACCGGATGTCGCATTTATTTGCACCTACAGCAATGACCATATTGCTCCGGCTATAAAATGTGCAAAAGCCGGATGCCATCTGTTCATTGAAAAGCCATTATCCTTAAGTTTAGACGGAATTGATGAATTAATCGAAATAGTCAAAGAAAAATATCTCGTTTCAATGGTCGGGTGCAACATGAGGTTTCATCCTGCGATATCATATATTTATGACACGCTGGTTCATCATCCCTCATTTTCTAAGAAACTCTGGGGGGGCTTTGAATTTGGGTTTTATCTCCCTTTTGATAAAGTAGATTATCAGAATAGTTATAAGGCTAATAAAAGCATGGGTGGCAATCTCATTTTTGATTGTATCCATGAGTTGGACATCGCATCCTGGTTTTTCGGCAGGCCTGCCGAAGTAATTTGCAATAAAAGCATTTTGTCATCTCTAAAAATAGATACCGAGGACCATGTTGAAATGATAATAAAGTTTGAAACAGGCGCTGTCTGCACTGTTCATATGGATTACCTCCAGCATGGATATACAAGGCGATATAAAGTCGTTTGCGATGAAGGTACGATAGTCTGGGATTTTATTCAGGGCGAAATAGGTATTGCAACAGTTCCTGAAAAAGAATGGCAATGGAAAGACATGAAACTCGAATTATATTACAACCAGATGTTTATTGATGAAGTGAAGTATTTTCTTGAATGTGTTTCAACCGGCAGAGAAACATTCAACTCCATTCAACAAGCGCTGCCTATTCTGAAACTTGCAATTGCAGCTAACAAATCCTGTCATACAAATAGCTGGGAAAGGATTGAGGGTATTTCATGAAAAAAGTGATCGGAGTTATCACTGCACGGATGGCTTCTACTCGCCTGCCGGGAAAAGTTCTGAAAAAGGTGGCGGGGAGATCCATATTTGCACATCACGTTGAGAGAATGCAAAAGGTGAGGGGGCTTGACGGTGTCTTCTTGGCAACATCCATTGACCCGAAGAATAAAGAATTGACCGAAGAGGCTGAAAGGCTCGGATGCGGCTGGTACGCTGGTGCGGAACAGGATATTGTTGACCGTCATATTAAACTCTGCGAGAGAGAAAAAGCGGATGCAGTTATAAGGGTGACCTGCGATTCACCGATTTTTGATATAGTGAGTGCCTCAAGATTTGTAGAGGAATTCAAAAAGGAATACTATGATTACATCTATGTATCAAATATGACGATGATACAGGGGACGCTTTCAGAGCTTATTTCATATAATGCGCTCCTTGAGGTTCACAAGCATTACCGGGGTGCAGGGGTCAGTCAGTATATAAAAGAGAACATGGAAAAATTCAAAACGCTGGTAATTGAGATAGATATTGACCTATGCCGTCCAGAGTACCGTTTGACAATTGATGAAGCTATTGATATTGAAATGATCAGGCGCATTTATGAGGCTCTCTATAAAGGAAGACCCCTTAACCTCCATGATGTTTATACATGGCTTGATGACAACCCGCAAGTTGCAAAAATGAATATGCATGTCGATATAAAGGGTTGCGAACAGCAAAGCGCAAACCTTACGGAAAAACCACTTTATTCGATAGTCAGGTCAGGGGAAAAATATGTAATACTTGATGAGCAGAAAAGGATGCTTGAATCTGGAGATTTTTTGGCCAAGGTATTCGAACTATTCCCTGAGCTTCGGGAAAAGTAATCTTATGTCAGGGCGATATTCCAATTCAGAAAAGATGCTCGAAAGGGCGCTTAAGATAATTCCCCTCGGCTCTCAAACATTCAGCAAGAGCATAATTCAATACCCCTCTGGTGTTTCACCACATTTCATTAAAAAAGGGAAAGGCTCACACGTTTGGGATACTGATGATAATGAATACATTGATTTTGTAAATGCACTGGCTGCTGTAACTTTAGGATATGATGATCCTGATGTAACTGCTGCTGTCAAGAAACAGCTCGAAGAAGGAGTTATTTTTACACTTTCACATCCAATCGAAATAAAGGTAGCTGAAAAAATTATTGAAATGGTTCCATGTGCTGAGATGGTTCGATTCGGGAAAAATGGTTCTGATGTTACATCAGGTGCAATTAGGCTTGCAAGGGCATACACGAAAAGAGACCACGTTGCAGTTTGCGGTTATCATGGATGGCAGGACTGGTATATAGGCTCTACAACTCGTAATAGTGGTGTCCCAAAGACAATTTGTGGCTTAACCCATTCATTTACATATAATGATATTGATTCACTATATAAGATCTTTAAAGAATGGCCTGATCAAATAGCCGCAGTAATCATGGAACCCATGAATACAACCGAACCAGAGGATGGATTTCTTGAGAAAGTAAAAAAATTGTCACATAAAAATGGAGCAGTTTTTATTTTCGATGAAATAATTACAGGCTTTAGATTTTCAAGTGGGGGAGCTCAGAAATACTTCGGTGTAATCCCAGATTTGGCTACTTTTGGAAAAGGATTGGCAAACGGCTATCCATTATCGGCAATTGCGGGCAGAGCAGAGATAATGAAACAAATGGAGGAAATTTTCTTTTCATTTACGTTTGGAGGAGAAACTTTATCTCTCGCTGCTGCCTTAGCTACCATGACAAAACTGCAGAAAGAACCCGTAATTGAAAAACTCTGGTCTCAGGGAAGGAAAGTAGTGGACGGAGTAAAAAATCTTATCGGAAAGCACGGATTAGAGAATATTTTATCAAGTGCCGGCAAGGGATGCTGGTCTTTCCTGTTGTTTAAAGATACGAATGTTTATTCTCAGTGGGAAATTAAAACACTTTTCCTTCAGGAAGTTTTTTCGAGGGGCGTTTTGACTATCGGCACTCATAATATGAGTTATTCACATTCGAATGAGGATATTGCTAAACTTTTGCTAGTATACGATGAAGTTTTCGGGATTATAAAGGAAGTTGTGGATGGGAAGAATATGAATAAGTGGTTAAAATCACAACCTCTTGTCCCTTTATTCAAAATTAGATGAATATTTTCATCCGCACAGATGCGTCAATAGATATTGGTACAGGACATGTGACGCGCTGTTTAACTCTGGCGGATGGATTGAAAAAAAAAGACGCTGCGATAAGTTTTATTTGTCGCAAAGAGTCAGGGAATTTAATTGAATATATTGAAAATAAAGGCTATAGGGTTAATCCGTTACCTACGAACATTGATATTCTTGCTGACAGGGATTTGACACAGAAAATACTTCAGGAACAGCAGAAACCGACAGACTGGATGATTATAGACCATTATGAAATTGATGCCTCATGGGAATCTACGCTCCGGAAGTTTGTAAAAAAAATCATGGTCATTGATGACCTTGCTAACAGGAAACATGATTGCGATATTCTGCTTGGCCAAAACTATAGCGGAAATCACAACCGTTATAACGGGCTCGTTCCCAGGCATTGCATTCAATTATTGGGACCAGAATATGCACTGTTAAGGCCACAGTTTCGTGAAGCAAGAGAAAGTCTGAGAGAAAGGGATGGCGAAATTAAAAGGATTTTGGTATTTATGGGTGGTGCAGATCCATTCAACGAAACCTGCAAGGCACTGCGTGCCATACAGATGCTCGATAGGCATGATATTGCTGTTGATGTCGTAACCGGAGCTTCCAATCCCAATCGCGATGAAGTCGAGAAACTTGCATCTCTAATCAGCGGAACTACATTTTATTGCAATGTAAACAATATGGCTGAACTTATGGCTGCTGCCGATTTGTGCGTTGGCGCAGGGGGGACATCCACATGGGAGAGATGTTGTCTCGGACTGCCGGTTATCGCAATGATCCTGGCCGAGAATCAGAGGAAGACTGTAGAGGATATCGAGAGGACAGGTATAGGAATAAATCTTGGGCGGCATGAAGGAGTTAAAAAATCAGATATAAAAAGCAGTATAGACTATCTGCTGAAGAATCCGGAAAAGGTAAGAGGGATGAGTTTAAGGGCAATGGAGATAGTCGACGGCAGAGGGACCGATAGAGTTTCGAGAGAGCTTCTTGAAGTATGAGTAATAAAAAAAAGCGCAATATATCTGGGACAGAAGTAAAAATAAGGAAAGCAGGAATGTCTGATATGGCTGATTTATATAAATGGAGAAATCATCCAGAGATCAGAAAAAATTTTTTCAATACATGCATTGTATCTTTGGAGGAGCATGAGAAATGGTTTAATGCAAAGATCAAGGCCGCTGACACAACTATTTACATGGCTTTTTGTAAGAATAATAAGATAGGTTCGATAAGGTTTGAAGATAGGGGTGAGGTTATAAAGGCAAGCGTAATGCTGAATCCGGATTTTCTTGGAAAAGGGTTTGGTTCAGAATTAATCAGAACAGGAATAAAGCAATTCCTAACTGAGAATAAATCAGATAAACCTGTAGTCGCAGAGATTAAAACTGAAAACATTGCCTCTTTAAAAGCATTTAAAAGGGCAGGCTTTATAGAAAGTTACATTACTTGTATCCTTGTAAAATAGGGAAGCTCTATAAAAATGAATAAAGTGGTGCGGATAAATGGCAAATCAATAGGTCGTGATTATCCAACATATATCATTGCCGAAGCCGGTTCGAATCATAACCATGACTTTGAAATGGCAAAAGCATTAATTAAGGCCGCGGCTGAAGCAGGCGCAGATGCGATCAAGTTTCAGGCTTTCAGGGCAGAGGAACATTACTCAAAACATACACCAGGCTTTAAGTATCTGGAAAAGCAGGAGCACCGACAGTCAACATATGAACTGATACGCTCGCTGGAGATCAATCGTGACTGGCATCCTAAACTCATAGAGTACGCACAATCATGCGGTATAACATTTCTTTCATCTCCATGCGATGTGGAGGCGATTGATCAGCTTGCAGGGCTCGGTATGGCGGCGTTTAAAGTTGCATCTTTTGACCTTCCTGATATCTATCTGATAAAGCATATGGCTAAATATGGAAAGCCGATTATATTATCTACAGGAATGGCTGACTATGCTGATATTAAGGCTGCTCTTCATGCATGTTATGAGGAAGGAAATGAGAATATAATATTACTGCAGTGCACTTCTCTTTACCCTGCGCCAGCACATCTTTCCAATCTATCTGCAATGGCTACGATGCGCACAGCATTTCATTGTCTGGTAGGGTATTCGGACCACACTTTAGGAGACCATATTACCCTTGCTGCTGTTGCCATGGGGGCATGCGTGATTGAAAAACATTTCACAGTTGATCGCAGGTTGCCGGGCCCTGACCACAGTTTTGCAATTGAACCACATGAACTTAAAGAAATGATCCATAAAATACGTGAGGTAGAAAAATCAATAGGTGACGGAGTCAAAAACGGTCCGCATGAGGAAGAGAAGGAAATGTATGAAAAAGGAAGGCGCAGTCTTCACACCAGACGTGCTATTTATGCAGGAGAAATAATAAAAAGAGAGGATATATGTATTAAGAGACCTGGCTATGGAATTTCTCCAAGATTATTAGAAGAAATAACCGGTATGG
>Ga0209323_10001995_pt1 | contig 13479 bp, 20 predicted proteins | sample Rifsed19ft2_FD_184014 | JGI IMG/M metagenome (GOLD analysis project Ga0209323, IMG submission 184014) | Soil microbial communities from Rifle, Colorado, USA - sediment 19ft 2 (version 2) | ecosystem: Environmental > Terrestrial > Deep subsurface > Rock core/Sediment | place: Rifle, Colorado...
TTGCCAGCAGCTTCACTAGCAATCATTCGAACCAAAACGACGTACTGGAACGTGATATGCTGCTTCAGGTGCTCGGCCATGTTCGCAATCAAGGCAGGGCCACCTATACCCTGTTCCCCTAGAAGCTGGTTATCCATGAAGAGCATGTGCGTCATGATGTGCGCCAAATGCGCTTGATCCGGGAAGGCGACCAGAGGCCTGCCGGTACTAGCCGCTGCATTCTCCGCCGCCGCGTTCAAAGGCGTGGGCTTCGCTGGGGGCGGAAGGACTTCATCCACATCCGGGATTCTGGCAGTGGTCAGGACCCGCTTCTGAACAGCGTAGAGGTTATAGACTTGCGGATACTTAGAGGCCTGAAGCTCGAGAATCTGGACCCTAGCCATCCTCTGACTATCGCTAAAGACCTCCGGATCGCTTGCCGGCTGGACAGCTAGGGATTTAGCGAAGTCCTGAGGTGAGGCTAGGACTTCCCCAAGCTCCTCGAGCTGGATTTCCTCGAAATTTGGGATCGAAGAACAAAGGCGGGCGATGATCTCAAAGGCCCTCTGTTGCGACCGATGAAGCCTCTTGTGGATCGCCGAATAGACCTTGGCCCCTGACTCGATAAGAGCCAAAGCCGTCCCGACTGGCATGCTGTTAGTGGCGTCGGCGATCTTCTCCTCGGAGGTCGTAACGACGCCTTTGGCCGCATCCGTCAACCATCCTAGAAGCTGGAAGAGAACCGTGCTCGGAGGATTGAACGGATACGCCATCGCCACTTTTCGGATGTCATCCGAAGTCAGGTTAGATCCAGCGACTTCAGAGAAGAGTCCAGGTTGACCCTGAACTGTCTGCCCGGAAATGCCGTAGCCCTTGAGGATCAAACCTCCAGGCGTGTTATTAGCGTGAGCAGAATCCAGCAGAGCCCTAAGGGCTCCAGTAGCTGCAGCTGAAAGCCCACCGATCAGGTGCGGGAAGCCAATAGCGTAAGCCCCTCTCCAAGGAATGAAACTCCACTCTACGATCCAATGGAGTTTCTTTTGCAGGACGTCGTCCTCCTCCCAGTTCCGATAGATGCTTAAGACCTTGCCACTCAAGTCATCGATGCTGATGAGATAAGGAAGTCTTTTGCCCCCATCAACTCCCTTCAGCCTGTAGTAGGTCGAGCACTCAAAGATGGGCCTCTCGTTATCGACATTCGGCTCAATCCGCTCCCGACCCTCGATCTTGTCCGAGGCCTTCTCGGCCTTCGATTCGTCTGAGAATCCGACCTGACCCAACCCCCCTACGTCTCGATACATGCCAGAATCAATCCGGTCCTCTACCTGAGACTCGGTGAGTCTTTGCACATGAGTAACCCTAGCGGCTTGCCAGAAGTCAGCACAGGAGTATGGAATGTAAAGATCGTCAATGTAGACGGCTTCGCAGGTCCAGCGACCAATGGAGGGTTCGATCCAGAACTTCATGAACTGACTGCCGCCCATCGGGACTTGTGTCAGAACTCGCTCCAAGTCGGCGACGTACTCTGGGACCCACTTGGTTAGCTGCCAGTTCAGGCAGCGCTGCTGTCTTTCTGCTAGCTCTAGTTTTTTCTGCTCCGGCTCGCCGAAGATCCTAGGCTTAGCCGGCCCCTCGGATGGGAATAGCTCCTTGATGGCTGCTGACTCGAAGTCAACGCAGGCCTCGGCTAGCATCGGATGAACAACTTTAGATGCTCCGGTGAACATCGCCCCTCCTGGGGCTTCCTTGCCAAGTCCGGAGCGCTTCAGCCCTTCCTCGTACTGCTCGTCCCGCTTGCTTCTTGCGTCTCTGTCTCGCTTGATCTTCTCCGACAGGTCTGTAGAGATAGCCTGCAGATCGCTCTCGTCCATCCGCTCTGCGAGGTTCTCATCGAAAGCCCCTTGGCTAGCAGCTGTAACGCTAAGCTCCCGAACGATTGCCGAGCCGTCTGGCTGGGAGACGATTTCCGCGCTCTCAAGGGCACCCAAGGCAGAAACGTCCATAGGGGCATCAGCCTCTGGTCCTGGAATCCCAGGCACGAAACGATCACGCTCTACTAGAGGCTGAGCGGATGGCGGAACTCTACGATTTGGAGATAAGGCCATGGATCAAATCCCGCCAAGATAAAGTACACTCATTTCTATGTTTATCACCGCGCGTAACACTAAAGAACCAATGGCGATACCGAGACTCATTGGATGGGATATTGCGCCATGCATGTTTCCATCCGCACATTCTAGAGAGCCAGTAAGAGTTACGCATGCCAAGCAGATTCGCTGGTGTGCTAAATCTCCAGCCTATGTAATGGTAAAACCATGCGCGCAGCGGAACTCTACGGGCTGCGGCCATATGGATCTACTCGGTTGTAGTCGCAAGCATTAGCTTGAGGCGGGCACAGTAATTGATTCAGAATGAAAGGCGTGAACGCATCTTGCGGCCGAATATGCACAATCAAACCATTCTCAGTCTTTGCCTTGGCTAAAGCTATCAGAAGATTCTCTAATGTCTCAGAGCTTAGTTTGTGCATCAGAAGAATCCAGGTTTTGCTATCGACCGCGTCAGAGCCATGAAGCCCTCTTGCAGATGCGTGCGGCCAATAGCAACCCACCTTGGATCTGGTCCAACAAAAGGATTTCTGTCACTGTCGTTCGCGCCTATCGTTAGACTCGCCACCAAATCCCCTACCTTCTCCGCCATTTCCTTAATCTCATTCATGGCATCTATTTCTTCTTGAGATAACTCCTTATAGCCTTTGATCTTGCGATGCTGGTTATCCATGCTTAACACCCCTCTCTATTGAATCATGCTGTAATCTCGTAGTCTTCGGCCAGCAAATCGGACTGACTGGGAACCCATGGAACGAAATTGCTCTCCACGGTATTGATGTATAGATAGGGCAACGTCATCTTTCTATCGTCCTCGTAAGGATTGTGCAACGCTACCCACTGATTCTTGCCATTCCACCCTCGGCGGGTAAGAAGCTTCCCGCGCTTGATCTCTGTTAGTGCGCCTTCGAAGTTCATTGGTCTTTCCTGTATGAGATTTCTCTGTTAGGCCCAAGCCACCAGCGTGTGAAGTCAAACTGTCCATGCTCCGGATGCACAAACCAAGAGGTCTGATGCGCTTGGCTATGTCTTCCACTAGCATGGTCGAATGCATTAGTTCCGCTTAATGAGCCGCCGATCATCCAGTGGTCAGAGTCAACCGACACATGAAAGTGCCCACATACCAACTTAGTGAAGTGCAACTCCGGGAAGCCCATACGCTTGACGGCCTCGAGAGCCACACGTCGGTCGAATCCGTAATACGGAAGACCAGCCCATCCCTTGATCTGATGCCCATGGAATAGCAGATAGCGCTCCGCACCGATTGGCACAATGGCACTAGCACGAGCGTGAATGTTGGTCTTCACGTTCGAAATGTTCCGCACGTGTTGCTGCACTACCTGTGCGACAACGTACCCCCAGTTATTCAGGCCTCCTTGCGCAGCTTGATTCTTCTGCGTCAACCTTCCGTGGTTGTCTAGGGTTATCATATCCACGGTAACCGTGGAGTAGTGCGGAGCTAAAGTTGCAACCAGCGCTCCAATAGCATAGCCGCACTCTACAGCTTGCTGTGGACATGGAAAGGCATTAGTGACCTGCAGTTCGTGATGGATGTCTCCGCTGATGTAATCAGCAGTCCCAAGAATGTGCAGGTGCGGCACATTGTAGCCGGCGCGTTGCGTCTTGACCTTATCCAGCACCTTGTCGCAGAGCAATTGCAAGCGAGAGACGGCAACCTCAGGACTGAATTCGTTGATACCTTCGATTTCATCCTTTGCAATGACCTCTCCGTAGTGCAAGTCCGTCAAGTGCAGAACCTGCGTGATCGGAGTGCTAGAAGTCTTCTGCGGCTTGTATTGCATGGCCACTGGCTTGGCCTTCTCCACGGCTTGGCTAAGAGCAAAGATGATCTCCCTAGCCTCTCCAGTTGCCTCCCGCTCGGAATGACGTATCCGCTCAAGCTCAGCTACTCGAGCGCGCAGATATTCGACTTCTTGGTCTGGCGCGTGCGCAGATTTGAATTGATCTAGTGATTTAGTCATCTGCCAAGCATCTCCCGCATTTTGGCGGCAGCCTCTTTAGTCCCTGCCCAAGCTCTCCGCCCTTCTCGCCCCAATACCACGACGTGCTCAGCAAACGCATCTCGATAGCTAGCTAGGTCTACAAGGCCAACTGAAGCTAGCTTAGCGAACTGCACCTCGTACTCCCAGCCATCTCCGAGAATCCTCAGTGCGTCACTGATCTTTTGCGGGACGATGAAGTCCTTGTCATACTCGGCCCGGAAATCCTGCAGGGAGCGACCTGACTTGAGTTTACCGTTAGCCTTCCCGTTGGACTTGGTGTTGGACTTGGCATTCGTAAGCGTTAGCCCGCGCTTCTTTGCGGTTGCCAATCGGCTGCGGAATCCGCCTAAACTCATCTTGGCTGTTTTAGCCGCCTCTCTCAGATTACCGGCTGCTTTCGCAATCCTCAGTGTTTCCAGCAAGTCTGCATCAGATATTGGTTGTGCTGGCATACATCCTCATTTTTCGTGAAGTTTCAGAACCTGCACTGGTCCTCCACTGGACTTATCGACCTGAATGGCGAGCTCTATGGCTCGCTTGGGGGACTTTCCATTCCTCATATGGTACACAGCTAGCAACGATCCACTTCCTATAGCGTAGTAGGCCTCCGATACTTTCACTGGTACGCAATGATGGTTCCAAAGCCATATGCCCGTGTCGTTCAACTCCAGTACGTCAAAGCTCAACTCCTCATCATCGTTCGCGCCGCTAAAGTCAGGGGCTTCGCACTTTGGAGTTTTCCGCCAAGACAGAAACTTCATGGCATTCTCAGGGTGCCCGGAGAATCCGTAGAGACTGCTTCCAATGCGCCCGATCTTGTCCGTGCGGAACCGTGGCTCATCTCCCCATGCTATGAGCCTATCGCCGGCTAGCTCCTCAAGGTTGCAAGCTATCGTCGTCATGCAATCGGCGGAGTCTCGAACAAGTACGCAAGGACCAGCGTCGCCGCTCCAGCAGTTAGAGCTACGTTGAACGCTGCAGCGAAGACTGCATCCGTAGCGCCAACCAGACCGTTAGGCCCAAGTGTCACCCAGCCCGTGCTGTAGATCAATCCTAGCTGCGGGGTAGCCCCTGTATCAGCGTACATGTTGTGAGTGATAGCCCCGCCTAGACCGATGGTCAGAGACCCAGCCACAGCTATTCCAGCGTTTCCTGTAACCTCTAGCATGTAGCCCATGACCCGGTAGCGCTTCCCGCTTGGCGGGGTAAGCACGTTAGAGTCGTCCGTCAGCGAGAAGCTGCCGATAGTAGTCGCCCCGTGAACTGGCTGCGCTCCCTGCACTCCACCAAGCGTTACATCCAAGTGTTCCATGTTTCTCTCCTAAAGGGCCACTCGGTTAAGCAGCCATCCGTACACGAATTCTTCATCCTTCTCGCGCTTCTCGGCAAGCTCTGCATATCGCGCCCCCTGCAAGCAGTTCAGCGCCTTCAGCATGACAGCCTCGCCTTGCATGCCACGCCGACCAAGGAACGCCCGAAAAGCCGCAACAGTCACAGGCCCAACTATGCCGTCTACCTTCATGTCTGCGTAGAGCGTTCCTTTGAGATTGAGCACATTCAGCATTCTCTGGAAAAATTCACCAGCCACTCCAACCCCGCAGTTCACTGCGGTATCGAATAGCTCATCTGCGACTCTCTCAGAAAGGCTCACGATGTTGTCCAGCTTCAGCAGGTCCCAGTATTGGCTCTTGTAGATCATACGAGCCGTGTCTATCGGCATCTGATCCATAGCGCCCGCATAGCCATTAGCCCGGGCCACGCGAGAGGTAATCCCGAACATAGTCTCGCCGCCGCTATCGTTCAAATTGTTCGAGTAGCGGCCTTCCATGCCTACGGTATTCCTGAATGCTGAAGGAAAGCTCATATCCTATCCAAATGTACAAATATAGCCCCGAAGAGCTGCTTGCGTGCCACATCAATCTACCACGAATGGCGCAACAGGGATTGTGTAGGTCGCCCCAGTGTAGCGAGCCCCACTAGATACCCGATACTCATCTACCCATAGATCAGCGCCATTCGCCTCGTTCATGTTTCCTTCTGTGACTGAGCGGATGTTAGTGGCATCCACATCAGTGTCTATTCGATTGCCGTCAAAGTACAAGGAGTAAGATGTGCCTTCCCGAACCACGGCTGTGTGATACCAAGTATCTGCTAAGGTGACGGCCCCCACAACTAGTTGCGTCAGGAATGATACTCCGCCTGAATCGATATAGTTCGCGCTGATATTCCCAGGAACGGCCTGCATATCTACGTTGATGGCAATGCCAATATTCGCTGCAGCATCTCTGAGCCTAGCCTGCATAATCGATCCGGAAGAGGCTCTGAAGAATAGCTCGAAGGTCCAATTTCCAGCATGCGGGCTAGTGAACGAGGTATTCACTGCCGTAGCCGCCCCACCAGCGGCAGCCGGGAAGAGAGCGGATGCACTGCCGAACTGCTTCTGGGCCGTGTCTAGTTCAGTTCCTCCTGCAAACGTCCAGGTGACTGTAGGGATCTCATCCGCACTCGGGACTACAGTATTCGCTAGCGCCTGATCCCATCCGGTAGGAGTAACTCTAGTAACAGCTACGTCAGATCCCTGAAGCCAGCCAGTAGGCGTAACCCTAGTGATGATTGCGCCATCAACATCAAAGTGATTCAGGGAAAGCGTGCTCGGAGCAGGCGGAGCCGCAGACACAGCTTCTATGAAGATAGCCCCGAATAGCTGCTTGCGCATTACGTCGTTCTCAACTGCGGGTCAACGTAGACCGTAGTGCTAGGCTCTCCAACGATGACGCGTCCGCGCAGATGCCCTATCTCGGCAGGGGTAATCGTGGCGGTCGGAGTCAGCTTACCGAACCACGCCGTTCCCCCCTCTCCTGTCCAATCTGCAGCTCCTAGAGCACCTGTGGCTTGATTGGCTGCAGTCGCAAGCAGTCCCTTGCGATCATTTACGATTGTCGCTCGTGTGCTTCCTGATGTTCCTTGGTAGCTGAACTCACCCCATACTTCGTCATCCTGATAGGCTGTAGCACTTCCATCTCTGAGTATTTCTATGCTGGGCGTGATTGCGCTAGTGCCGTCGTGGTAGACATCGATCCAAGGAGAGACATATGGTCTGTGGTAAGTCGAGTTAGCAGTACTAGCTATCACCCAAGATAGGCCATTCGTACCATCATAGGTTGCCTGAGGAGCGGCGTTTGCATAGATCGCAGTTGAAACAACAGTCGAACCTAGATAGTTGTAGTGCGCGAAGCTATAATGAACATCACCACTATTGCAATCACGGATCGTGATATCTGCTTCTGGTTGATTATTCGTAGCGCCAAGAACAGTTACACCGACACCAAGTTTAGAGTTGATAAGTTCTGCGATCCAACATCCAGAACCCACGGCAAATAGAGTTCCGGTTATCGTACTAAGATCACCGCCCTCTATATGTATCACGGCTGGATTGTCGAGACCCCCGAATAATACGGTTGGCGCAGTTGCCCCAGCAAAACTATCTCCATAACTTTGCCAAGGACTTAGGATGTTGAAACCTTGATTCGTAGCTCCCCAAATGAAAGAACAGGACCGAGTAATAACTAGATTTTCCGAAGAAACGTTCGATCTTCCTATGACGATATCTGAACTGGTATTAGTATTGGTGATTTCAAATATGCAACTTTCACATACTATCGTTCCATCTGCTGACGCATTGATATCAATGCCTCCAGCAGTAGCTGCTCCACCAGTTTTCAGATGAAGACCATAAATGAAATTTTTTGGGGTAACTAGGAGTACATCAACGCCAGCCGTAGCACTGCCATCAATCACGCGCGTGCCTAGCATCAAGGGAGGAGCATTGCCAGTATCGTTACTACAGATGATCTTCACGCCAGAGGCAAGTACGTAGGTAGTATCAGCGATAATCACCTCAGTCTCTTGATGAGCGTAAATCGTATCGTTAGCACCTGCAGCAGCCGTAGCAGTCAAGAGGGCTGTCGCAGCTTTCGCCCAAGTCTCATATGGCGCAGTATTAGAGCCAGTAGAGGCTACATATAGGTCAGCCATTCAAACGCTCCTCAATCTCCTGCCGCACAAGTTGCTCATGCAATGCTTGCGCATGCTCTGCGAGCTTGGCGTTCAGGTCCACAGACTTCGGCGGATGATAGATCCACTCCCACTCTTTACCGATGTTGTCCGTATGCTTCTCGCGGATCAGCCAGATGGCTCCCAAGTCGCGCTGTTCTGCAATGACGCTAGTTACGATGCTCATTCTCCTGCGGCTCCTTGCAAGTCTTCGTACTTCGTGCGGAAGTCAAGCATCTTCGTCTTGAGTGTGTTGTACTGTGGGACTGACAAGTTGAAGAAGTTACGCACTTGAGCATCAGTAACCGTGCCGTCATCAATCCGTTCCATCAGCCATTTCGCCAAGCGCCACGTTTGAACGCCAGAGGAATCCAAGTAGCGCTGACGAAACTCATTACCGAGCTGGGTAAGCGTGGCGTAGTTCAGAACGATAGCCATCTAGACTCCTCGGAAGCCACCTGGCCTAGTCATCCTCATGCCCATTCGCGGATTCCTGGCCGCCATCCGCAACATGCGCGGATTGATTGCCCCGCCCATCTGGAAGTTAGGCGTCAGGCGATTCTGCAAGCCCTGAGTCACTGCCGTCTGCCCCATAGGTGGACCTTGGGGGACCATCTGCGCAGGAGGAGGAATCTGGTAGGCGTTCTGTAGCGCATTCCGTTCTTGCAGAAGCTGCTGCCCCAACTGGGCTAGGGCACCTGTAGCCTGCTCGGTAACCGGCCCCCCGGCTTGGTAGGTGTAAACGTCATCTCCAGTCTCATGGGTGAATCCGCCTTCATCCATGGGGTCCACATGATGGATAGACATGCCTTCCATCATTTCCTGGCGCATGGACTCCGGTTCTCCTGCCATGTGACGCACCATTCCGCCCTGGGCGAATCCACGCAACCGCTGCAGAAGCTCAGCGCGAGTCCCGACCTCCGGAGACTCTCCACCCATCGGCCCGCCGCGGAGCTTGGCGATTAGCGCCCGGAGCTTGGCAAGCCTAGCCCTGGCATCTACGTCAGTCCCGGCCCCCATCATCTGGCGCACTGCCCGCTCTTGTGCCATCTGGGCAGCAATGTCAGCCGTTCTAGGTGGGATCATGCCACGGCCAAACTCCTCGTAGTAGCCGGGTTCTAGGAGTTCGGCATCTACACTTCCGCCGGCTTGGTAGTTCCTCAGAGAGCGGACAGTGCCTTCCCCGCCCAACTCATTGCCGAATGTCTCACCCAGCCCAGATGCCCTAGCGCCTCTCTGAATAGCGCGCAAGATAGCCATAGCTGGATCTGATGTAACCTGAGGCGTGGCAGGCGCTTGAGCGGCCATTGCTGGCGGTTGTCCTTGTTCTTGCTGCAGCCATTGATTGAAGGTCAGCGGCGTGTCTCCCATGCCTTGAGCCTCGATCACGTAGTCCTCGTAAGCTTGGCGCTTGGCGATCAGCCCGCTTTGCCCTATGACTGGCCCACCTTCTGCGTAGCCACGAAGAGCCATGCCACGGACCCTAGGCGGAAGATTCCCGAGCGCTCGAGGATTCAGGCCGCGGATTCCTCCCCTACGAACGGCCCCGCCAAGCTGATAGCCGGCTTGGCCGCCCTCGGCCTTCTTCGGGATATCGGCTCCCGTGGCTCGAGCCTTGCTCAGGGCTATGGCAATCTTTTGCTTCTGGGCTCGAGCCGCACCTGACTTCTTGCGCGTCTTCCCCACGATAGAAGGCTCGTCCTTGTAGACTTCGCGGAATGCTGCACCTACTGCGTCTTTAGCCATGGCTGCTTACCTTTTCCAACATATTGATTAACTCCTGCAGTCTACGAATCGCATACTTTGGCCGCAGAAACATCTCTACCGCTAGGCACAAGAAACCAAAAGCAGCGCCAGCTACGAATATCAACAGGTAACTCATACTCAAATCTCCTTCTTCGCCGCGCATTCGGCCTTGATGTATTCCAGCCACGCCCTGGCCTCACCTGGCCAAGCGTAAGCCTGGGCCACCCAGAGGTTGTACTTGTCCTTCCACCAATCCGGACGAGGTCCAGCAAATGGCATGTCATCCAATTGCTGCTTCGTGATCGAGGTTCCCCAACGATAGTAGGCAATCTCGGATCCGGCAGAGTTAGCCATAGCCATGCAGGCGTCTGGAGATTCTTCCTCCGGATACATGAGCTGAGCTGGCATGCTGGGACGAGCTGAACCGGTCAGTTCATGCCCTGGCAGCATATGCGAGGACTTCACCTGCTTGCGTCCATAGGCTTGGAGACAATCGCCGCGGACCTTGATAGCAATCTGCTCAGGAGTAAGGCTAGTGACTAGCTCCTCAGTCTCGAGTCTGACGCTTTCCAGCCACGCAAGCTCTGTAGGATCAGGTTCGGTGCCGAAGACGAAATTGGCTTTCTCTCGATCCACCTTTGCGATGATATAGGCGAGCTGAGCGCGGTAGGTGCATTGCTCGGCTGCTGGCATCATCTGAATGCGGTCCACTACGCGCAGCAAAGGAAGTGCTGAGTGCGGGACCTCCTGCTTAGGCGTGACGATGTCAGTCCCTACAGTCTGCATGCAGTGATCCATGGCCTCGGCACTCCATGTCCCTGGATCAGCAACTGATGTATAGGCAGAAGCAATCAACCTACGGACGAGGTCGGCATACCAAGGCTTAGAGGGATAGCCGTAAGAGGTGTCGGCAGAATTCGCTAGCCAACTCTCGAAGTCCGCCAAGGTCCTCTCGGCAGGCCAGCCGTAGCCCCACTTCATCGAGATGATGATGCCTACCGGACTCTCGCAGAAGCGAGCAGCCTCGGCCCTTGCTTCCTCATACGGAGGCTCAGCTCGAGCCGACATGCATGAGGCAATCAGAATGACCAGCGACCAGAATAGAACAGTCAACGAAAACTCCGTGCCTTTCAGAAACTCCTTCACGCTACTTCCTTCATTAGAGAGTCAACAGGTTCTTCCTCTTTTTCAAATTCAACCAGCCACGTCTTAGCAGACTCATGGCTGCGCGCCTCGTCCTTCAGCCCGCACGTATGACAAGCAAGCCTCCACTTGCTAGAAGGCATCAGATGCTGCATCCATACGTCTATCGAATCGCACCTAGGACATGCGGGCCAACCTTTCGCTCGAGGCCGTATACCCACTGCCGCAGAGTGCCGTACCGCGGGGACTGCGTGAGTCTCTTTGCCTTCACGATGTGCCACGCTGAGCGTCTTAGCTGCCGATTTAGTACGTGTACGATGTCGCGTGTCCATAAGTCCTTTTCCACTAACTCAGAATGCGTCGCAGGGCCCTGCATCAGCCGGCCCAGCAGATGAGATCCTCGGCTATCTGAGTGCTGCCCTTTCTTCATCTCGCGGCTGCTCAGAACCGATCAGTAAGTACGTGAAGCGCAACGTCTGCGCTACGCCCTTCTGCCTGCTCCACTCCACTATCGGATCGGTTTCTACGTGCGTACCGTCTGGAAACTTGGCGTAGTCGTAGACCTCGCCATACATGCGAAGCTTCCCATTGTGGTCTACTTGGGAGCGCCAGTTCTTGAGGCGCACTACTAATTCGGAGTTTTCGACAAGGATCATATTTCCCTCAGTCATAGTTGCGGAAACGTTGCCTTGGCCCTACTAGAATGTAAACGGTATTCAGCGTGCGAGCAATCCCTAGCTTGCAGTCGATCTCCTGCACGAGAGAGGTTGAGATATCAACTCCATCAGGAAAACGTGGATGGCCATACACGGTACCTATGAGTCGCTTTCCCTGCTCGTCCCTGATTGTGCCCCAGTTCTCGAGGCGCACTGAGGGCGGATCTTTCATCAGCTCGTCATTAACGAGCTTCTCCTTCCACCACATCATGCTGTCTGGCACGACCTTAGTAGTCATCTAAGCACAACCTTAGACTGCATTACAATGCCCGTAGCTAGGTGTAGAGCTATCTTTTCCATTAGATCATGTACGGATTCTGACTCCCTCGCTCAGCTCGATACTCGGCGAGTGATTCGGTCTCGTCGTCTTCCTTGATGTCATCCGTATCTCTTAGTGGCGCGTCTATCATTCCTGAGTTGCGCATGAAGAGCAGAGCTTGCGTGGTGATATCGACGTAGTCATCGTGCTCCGAGCCAGAACCTCCAACCCCGAATGAGATCAACTGATTCAGCCAAGGCACGGCCCAGCTCGCTGGCTCACCCGGCCTCTTCCTGGATTCCGGCACCCATAGCACACCTGATTCTATCAGCGGGGAGATAGCGTGCACACGCGTAGCCTTGTCAGCATCCCCGGGGTTGAAGCCACGGACAGGCAGTCTCTGGGCTCGCATGTCCTGCATGAGGGAAATCCCCGAGCCCTTCTCCTCCACTAACACTAGATCAACACGCTTCCCAGGGTCGTTCGGATGCTCCTTCCCCGCCCCGCCATACCGCAGTCTATAGTCATTCTTCACGACCAGCCGGAGCTCTGGATAGGTGAGCTTCTTGTCCCAGGCGTCCATGAGCATCACCGCCGGCTTGTCCTTGTAGGTGAAGAGGCCGAAGGCGCCGCAAGCAGTCGGATCGCTGGCGGTCTTGACGGTGAAAGCAGTGTCGTAGCTCTGCAGCACGAACCGGAACTGCGGAATAGGCCTTTCCTTGACAGGCCAGAGTTTGATCCAGCTTCGTTTGATGATGCCACCGCCGATCGGGGTAGGGGTTTGTTGAAGCTGCCCGGCCGTCCCGTATTCCCCTAGGTCCTTCTTTAGCTGCTCGACGACTGATTGCGGAAATCTCTCCGGCCAGTAAAGTTCCCCGACCTTCGTTCGCGGATCATAAGGACCGAGAACGGTCTTCCGCCGTATCCCGTCGAACTCAATGGGGATCACAACGTGAGCGACGCTCGAGCCCCACTTCTCGAGCAAGTGACCAGTCATGTCCTTCTGGTGTCCACGCTGCATAATCACAACTTCGGCGTCGCGCAGCTGATTGTTTAGCCGCGTGGACATAGTGTTGTCCCGCCAATCCAGGGCTGCCTGTCGTTGCACGTCACTGAAGAGCTTTGTCATGTCGTGCGGGTCATCGTAGATGATTCTCTCCCCGCCCTCGCCTGTTCCACCAGCCCCCACGCTAGTAGTGATGCGATAGCCGCGCTTGTCGTTCTCGTAGCGCGTTTTCGCGTTCTGATCTCCCGTCAATTCAAAGACATGTCCCCAGCGGGCTCGATACCACGCAGAGGTCATGAGACGGCGAGAGGCTAAAGCGTCTCGAGTCGATAGATCGGACTCCCGGCTGCTAGTCAGGTATCGCAGGGTAGGGTCTGAGCACCACTCCCAAGCTGGCCAGAGGACACTTACTAGCGAGGACTTCATTCCCCGCGGAGGAAGGTTGATGATGAGCCGGCGGATGCGGCCT
>Ga0209323_10001997_pt1 | contig 13476 bp, 13 predicted proteins | sample Rifsed19ft2_FD_184014 | JGI IMG/M metagenome (GOLD analysis project Ga0209323, IMG submission 184014) | Soil microbial communities from Rifle, Colorado, USA - sediment 19ft 2 (version 2) | ecosystem: Environmental > Terrestrial > Deep subsurface > Rock core/Sediment | place: Rifle, Colorado...
CGTTGGTAAAGAACATGGCCCAGGAGGTGTGAGGCGATTAACACTGGCGTTAGCGGATGTGCGGACGAATAACTGGACACTCGCCCAAGAGTTCGGCATTACAATCTTCTCGGTCGCTCTTATGCGGCGTGAACGTGATTCACTCGGCGTGGCACTTAAAATTCTATCTTCGCGCTCAAGAAAGTAATAGGTTTGGTGCCGGCGGTCATCAACCGTCCGATACCGATACTCTTAAACCCGACGGTCCCCCCTCCTCCGTTCAAAGCGAGATGGCCCACAATCCAGAAGTCTTTTTCAGGAGCAGGGATGAATCTGGTATTTGTGATTGTCGTCAAGGCGGAGGATTCGGCTTGTGCCGGTATCCAGTCCCACGTGAAGCGTCTTGTTGCTGGATCAGCCGTAACGTCCACCTTGTTGCCGTACTCTCTAATGGTCGCTCTCATTACTCTGAGGGCCGAAGAAAGAGAAAGATTCTTCATTCCTACCAAGGTTTTAAGAGAATCAATCACTCCTAAAAGCCCCGGGATTGTTCCGGGATGCCGAGTTATTTCAGGTTCTGATTGGGTTGCCACCGGGCCATTATCAGGCCAGTTGGCGTCTGCTTCGCCATGCACCGGAGGCTTCCAGGGGATCAGGGGACCGTGCGTGGTGTCGCTTACGATGGGTTGGCTCAAGATCTCTGCCCTCATGGACTCCCGGCCATAACGGTAACTCATGTAATGGGAGAAGGCGAGGATGATGACGATAACACCGGCGATGGTCCAGGATTTAGTGTTCATTGGCGTAGTCCTACATGAAGATGCGCATTAGGTGTCAATATGGATTCGGGGTAGATTTGCCAGATGTCGCCGAAATTCATTACGAGACTCATCCAGACGATGGAGAGGAATACTGCGGCCTTCTGTTGGGATACATCGTTCAGGCGAATGTCGATCGCGTGGCCCTCCCCCGCCCCGTTTTCAAGGTAGTGCCTGGACCGGACGACGTGGACTCTCGGGGGCTTGGGATCGGTCGAGTGCCCTTCGTGGCCTGATGTAATAACCATCCCGTCTTTATCCTCCGGGAATGTTCCGGCCCAGAGAAGAGAGAGTAGGGTAATCGCCTCTTTCAAGGTGGGATGCAACTTGTCGCTTTCAACTTCTGGTTTCTCGGCCCAGAGGGCAATGGCTTGGTTCAGGATTTCACCTAAAATAATAGCGGCGCCCGTTTCGCGGGGATTTGGTCGGGGCAATTCCCTTTCGCGCCTTGTGAGGAAGGAGGGCGCCGCATTGTAAATTCAATATTCTACTGGATTTAGATATGCCCGACATTTTTGACGCTTGACATTGGGAGCGGGGATCATTTAATTCTGGCCTCTGAATGCACTCGCATGATTCACATTCTTTCAGGAGGAATTATGGCCCACCCGCCATTTCCAAGGATCAAAATTACCATTGATCCGGCGTTCAATGCGGAAGCTACACTTAATGCCCTTTTTTATCTCTACGTCGAACATACGGTCCTTTGCGGTATGGTGGCGGAGATGTACGAGAAGGTTATGAATGTTCCACCACAAACTGCCGCAGAAAAGTGGAAATCCTCTTCGGAATTCGCACGTACAAATATGCAGGCGGCTTTTGCTCGGTTCGGCACGATAACGTTCCATCCATAAATGTTCCAAAAATCATTCGTTCCCCTTGTAGGCATATCTCGGTTAGATCGTACACTGTTCTGCCGTGTTCGTCTCTGTAGCTGGTGGGATTCTGGGATTCCGGTCCCTGGGCTATGGCGTTCATAACTTCACTCTCCTTTTTATTTTGAGACTTTGAAAGGCCGCGGTTCATCTATTACCTGGAAAACTATGATTGGACGACTGGCCGCTTTTGATCGTCGCGTATTTGGCTTCATCTCTTCCAAGCCACTCCTGTCAGTCATTGTTTCATTGATTATGTTTGGAGTTATTTGGTACGGCGGCGCCATCCTGTATCTCGATGTAATGCCTGTGTATCTTCAGTGGGTGGGACATCTACTCTTCGGGTCGCTAATTGATGATCCTATCCGATGGTGGCAAATACCTTTACTACCCATCATATTTTTTGTCGGCTTTGTGGCCATTATTTGGTTGACCCGCATCCCCGAATTCATACGACGGATCAGATCATATTTCAGAAAGTAATTCCTCGCCTCTTCTTCGGCTCAGTTCTCAGTGCATCGACCGCTGCCTGCTGAATCACCGGGAAGGGTATCTGCCTCGCACCGAATCGAGCGAGCGGCTTATATTTTCCCTGCCCCGCCTGCCCAAGTCCGTAACCTAATTCTGATACGTCACTCACGGTCGGACCTGCTGCCCATCTCAACAAGCCTTGAGGATCGCGGGCGGCTTGGATCATCATATCTGAAATGATCCCGAAAGCGCCAACAGCCGTCATATCCTCGGCGTACCTCCAAAAGAGGTTGTCGGGTCGATCTCTGCCCTGGATGAGACTCTTTAGGTCGAGAGCTGCTTCGCCGGCCAGCGGGAACATCGTTGCTAAGTATATCAGAGGTTTAAGATTACCGCGTCGAGCCTCATTGATAACCGCGTCATTTATCAGCTTCGTCTGCTGAGTCACAAAGCTCTTGAACTGCGTGAAGACTTTAATATCCTGGTTTGAGAGCCATTTGGGTAAGTCCTGGGGCCTCCCGAGGAATTGAGTTTTTCGCGCTCCCTCATAACCGATGTCGAGCAATTCCGCTTCCGTAAAATTACCCCTCTCCCTCACTTCGGCCAGGTTAATGTCTTTGGAGAGGTTCAGATAGTCGAGTTTGCGCTGCATCTCCGAATACAGACGGGTATTGGAGAGTTTCTTTGCGTCCCGTTTGAAGGAGTCAGCAATGATGTTCGTCGAAAGAGTCCTGAGCCAGCGTTCTTCTGCTGTCACCCCCGTTAATTTCATCATCTTCGAGCCGATGCCGTCAAGGGAGAGGGCTTCCTTTTGGTGCATCCTCAATGTTGATCCCAAGATGGACCCGGCTCGCTCAGCGAATTCCCTCATCTCGGTGTAACTCGTGAACTGCCTGCCGAATTGACGACCCAACGATTTCCACCCCGCAATGAGTCCGGCGTTGTTCAGCTGCGTTGGGTTGAGGATTGAAAGAAGGGTGAGCTTCGTCGCTACTTGCCAACTATTTACACTCCTTTGAATCTTCGACCATTGGCGGTTATAGTCTTCCCTTCCGACCACCCTATCGAACAAAGTTTGAGCGGCTTTGTAATCCCCCCCTGAATTTAAAATCTGCTCGATGTAGTTCTGCGCGATCGCGTAGTCATTACCATAAATCTCAGCCTGGGTAATTCGTCTGGTGGCACGCTCGATGTGGGCGGGGATAACATCTCTCGATCGTTTCCATCCTCCGATGTCAAAGTCTCGGGCGTGCTCAAGGTGGCCGTACTTTACTTCAATGCGTGAGCGGACCCATTTATTGAAGATCCATTCAGCCTCGGACTTTGGAACCTTGTACCGTTCGGCGATCCGCTCCAAGTATTTCTCCCGGTTGGCGGCTTTCTTGATCTCGGTGATGTCGAATTCGTGGGGAAAATAATTTTCCATCGGCTTAAACGGAACTTTGACGAAATCCCCCTTCGCTCTGTCGAAGGTGGCAATTTCGAGTTCGGCCTTCATTGCGCGGTCAGCGATCTCCGTCCTGATCTTGTCCCAAACCTTTAGAGCATCGGCTACATTCGCGTTTCTGGTGGTTCCTCCTTCATCGGCAAGAGTTACAAACTCGTCGAATTCCTGATTAGAGAGTTTTTTGGTTGCAACGCGGTAATCGACTTCCAGTCTACCAGCCCATTGCGCCGATTCACGGTAATCTCGATTGATGGACCGGATAAGAGATTCACCGGATGAGCCCTGACTTTTAACATACTCCCCCATCGTGCTTGTCAATTCACGACGAGTAAATGATTTCATCCCATCGCTGAATATCTCTGTGGGGTTTATGTTTTCCCTCTTCATCGGCTCTGAGATGATCCTACCACCTTCAATCGGCGCGGGGGTCAATCCTCCACCCTGGGCTTTCCTCATCTCTTCGCGGAATTTCCTGCCTTCTTGTGTTTGAAATTCCCCCACCACGGGATTGAAGACAAGGTTTTTCGTGACATCCTTGACGTGATTGAAGATGGCCCGTTTCTGCTCTGCCGATAATCCTCTGAAATCTGGATGCTCTGATAAAAGCGTGTTGATCGTCGAGCGAACTTCAAAGGGGAATTGCTCTGGCCTCATGCGTTGGTCAATAATCATCTTTCGGGCGTCGCTCGTGGCCTTCTTGATGATCGGGTCGATGATGTATTTGACTTTCTTGGGATCTATGAGTGTTGTCGGGTCTAAGCCTGAAGGGAGATTGCCCTGTGGGCGATCGGGGGAAAGACCTTTTTCCTTGAGACGCTTGGAGGATTCTGAGACGGCGCCCTGCCAGGATTGCGGCTTGGGCTTGGATGGATAGAGTTCCTCGATGGATTTGCCTGACCGCGCTCCTACCTTGCTCAGACCGCTCTGCTCTCGGACAATATCCTCTGCTGTTAATACGACAGGAGCCCCTGGTTTTTTCAGCTTCGATTCGAGATCATTTAAGAATGATGCGATCTCCTCGCGTTGAGCCCCCGTGAAAATGTCTTTGCTCTGTTCAGCAAGCTCTCGGGCCCGAGCAATACCTTCAATAGAAGCTCCCTCGCCCGTTGTTGCAATATTTACGATTTGTTGAGCGAGGGCATCGGGATTGCCCACTCTAAACATCTCCTCCTGCGGTGCTCCCGGAGTTTTGGGCTTTTCGAACATCGTCCCTTCCACCTGTTGCTCGTAGGAGAGGCCGGATGGCTTGCGCGGAGGCATCTTCGCCTGTTCGAGCTTGGCGAAACTGCCCTGTTCGCCGGCCGCAGTTTTGTCAAAGGAGAGAGGCTCTCCGACAGGCTTCAAACCACCACGTCTGTCCAGTAAGGCGTCGTAGTATTCCCCCAACTCTATTTGTTCTGATGGGGATAACGATTCTTTACTTTTGACCACCAGATTTACACGCCTTAATTCTTCCTCAAGACTTCGGATATCTGTAAATGAATTAGCCCGTCGGCGCTGGACTTCTGGGATATTGACCTCTGGGACGGGCACATCAAGTCCGGACCCCATCTCCCCGACTATCCCCTCCCGCTCGTATTTCTGCTCAAGGAGATCGTTCACGTTGATGCCACGTATATCCTTCCCGACGCCCGGAACAGACCCACTCACAACACCGACAATGCCTTCGGCTTCAGCTTTCAAAAGTTCATCAATCAACATCTGGGCGCGGCGAGACGCTTCTTTTCCCTTGTCGATCCTGATGTCCTTGATTGCGGCTTCGATCTGGGGCTTCGTCAAGGATTCAATGTTGATGTCCTCTCCTACTTCATCGAGGATGTCCTGAATACGGGTTCTCGTTTCAGGATTGATATTCTCAAGGAGTGTGGGGTTGGGGGCATTATCACTCATCTTCACTTCTGGGACTTTCTTGAGCTTCTTCCCTTCGGCTGAAATGACGTTGTATTTGAGTGTGCCGGGATCGTAGGAGAAATCAAATCCGTTGCGTCTTGCCAAGAGTTCCGCTTCGGTGATGTCGGCTACTCTTCCTCTGTACCTACCCTTATTCACTTGATCGCGCAACGAGATGAGTTTCGTTTTGATCGTGGTGGGATCGGGTTTTGGTGCTTTCTCGGCTTCACCCTTTAATGATTCCCTGAAAGCTGCTCCTTCGTCGGTCGACATATCGCCGAATCGCTCAATTTTTGCCTTGGGGTATTCCTGCTTGATGCGATCGTACATCTTTGTCGCTATGCCCTGACGACGAAACTCCGGCGTTACCTCCACCATCTTCACATAAACATTCCCCCCATACTCTGAGAAATCTACTTTGCCGATAGTTTTACCGGTATTCGGATCGTTGGCGCGGACCGTACCAAATGATTCTCCGCTTCGGTAGTCGTTAATGTCGAATACGATATTGTTGTCGATCGCGGGGATTCCGCCTTCGGGTAACTGCGGTAAGCCCTTTGGCTCATACATATCGTCGAAGAGGTTACGGTCCCTCTGGGTGAGGATGTTTTTCTCTCCCACTGAGAGTTTATCTTTCGCTTCGATCTTGCGTTTGATTCTCGCTTTGGTGTTTGGAGCCACATCAGAGAGAGCTTTATCAATGCGGCTCGTCAAAGGGGCTGGTGTGGATTTTATCGCCTTCGCTCCACCTTCCGGACCTACCTCAAATGTGCGGACGGGCTCAAACTCGGGTTTCCTTAGGGGAAGATTTTCAGGCAGGAGTGGCGGGACTTTACGAAGTGGTACACCGGCCTTGATGTCCCGGACTGGTTGACCTGGACGCTGTTCGAAACGCTGGTTCCTCGGAGGGTAGAGTTGACGGCTTTCCGGGGCGATGTAGTCGACCGGCTCCCGATTGGATGGGCGGAAAATGGGGCGCGATGCCTCCTCCTGCATCTTGATAATCTTCCCTGCTGTTTTACCCCCTATTTTCTTGCCTGCAAGTGGTACGGCGAACTGAGCGGCTATCTGGTTTAATTCTGAGAGGGCTGTGGCGGCCTCAGCGGCCTTTTGGGGGTCCATCCCGAGGTTCATTACCGACTCGGGGACTCCGGCGCCTCTCAAGCCAACGTCGATGAGTTTTTCCCCACCACGGACGGCACCCGCGGCGAGCTCGAAGGGCATGGCGGCACCCTCGGCGATCGGGGTGGTTATGGAATTGGTCCGCAGGAGCCGGTCGATCAATCCGAATGGCGCGGCGACAGCTTCCCCCACCGAGCGGAGAATCTTCGCTCCACCGGCGATGGGATTTTTTGTGAACGCCGGTCTTCCGCCTGGACCGGGACCGATTTCGAGATCGGCAAGCCCCTCACTGAGCGTCCGTCCCGTTGTTGTGAAAATATCATAGAGATCCTCACCCAGGAGTGAGGGTTGCTCGTCGTCCCGGAAGAGTGGAGGCGGCGGAATTCGGCGCTTCTTTCCAGAGTAAAACGGACGGTCTTGCGCTATTGCCGTTGATTGATCGTCCTCAGGGAAGATCGGCGGGGGCGGTATGCGCTTTCCTTCGGGCATTTACGGCTTGATCGTGATTCCCTGTTTCGCGTAAGCCTCGATAATTTCCTGGTCTGTCTTATCCTTTAGGTTTGGGTATTGAGCGCGGACTTCCTCGAGGGCGTAGGTGTTATTCTCACTGGCCCCACCATCCGGCGATTCTTCACCCCCCATACTCTGAAGGTCTTCAAGTTGGCTTTCAAGTTCCGAGTATTCGGCGGCGTTACCCTGAAGGCCGGTGGAGAGATCATCAATCGTTGCTTTGCCGCCTTTGAAATCGCTCCACGTTGACGATCCACCCATCCCGAGGAACCCGCTTGACCCCCCGCCCATTCCCGATTTTTCGGCCAGAGCATCGAGGGCTTTTAACCTGGCCTGAATCTGCTCAATAACTTGCAGGGGGGTGCCGGAGTACGTTTTGATTCCCTGCTTTCCATCGGGCTTTACGTAGGTGACGGTGCGCGATATTTTACCCTCTCCGGCTGTGGGCTTTGAGTAGGGCTGATCGCCTTCTTGCGGTACGGCGAAGACGGGCTTCCCGTCTCTCATCACCCAATCTTTCCCGAGCGAGGGATTTTGAGAGGGTGCGCCGGGTTTGCTGTACGGCTCGTCCCCCTCGCCGGGTATATCGAATACTTTTTGACCGGCCCGCATTATCCACTGTTTCCCGAGCGAGGGATTAACGCTTGTACGCGGCCCAAAGTCCTTTACATTCCCGTATTTCTTCTCCCCGGTTCCAATGTCGATCACGTCCGTTCCTTCCGGGACGGCGAGGATATTCCCCCTTGCTCTTCTTTCCTCCTGGCCCTGAACGCCTGAGAGAAATTCCACCATCTGCTCGGGGGTCATCTTCATAATTTCGGCTATCGCCATCGCGTTTTTCGAATTGACACCCATAAACTGCTTTTCGGTTGTGGTCTGTGAGGGTTCTTCGGTAAACGGTGGCCTGGCCCCTGTCGGTGGCGGGCGACGATTGGCTATGTCGATCGGAATTTCCTGCTGGTTCATGCCGAGAGAGGCCAAGACTTCGGGTTTGATGATCTCCCGGTCAGAGTACATCACATTTTGAAGCTTTTTGCGCTTCTCTTCGTCCTGTTTATTTTTCAGGAAGGATTGGAAGGCCGAGGCGACCTGGTCAATGCTCCCAGAGCTCCTTTGAAGAGTTTCGTAGATACCCATGAGATGATTTCCTTATCTAAAAATGTTTGCTGTCGGCTTCAACCCCCATCTGGGAAGAATTTCGCAACCGTGCCGGCGATCCCCAGAATATCGTCCATCGTCGAAGCTCCCGAAAGAGACATGATATAATCCCTCACGGCGTTGGCCCGGGCCTGCTCTGCCGATAATGTCATACCCGTCCTGCGTTCGTTCGCGCCCTGCTTTTGCCCCAGGATGTTCCCCAGAAATCCGGCATTGAAGCGCTCCATTCCCGTCTTGGCCTGTTGCTCCTCACCTAAGAGATTGGAGTAGGCGCCGGAGAATCCACCCTCCAACCCAGAGAAGGCGAATTCCGGGTTGGCGCTCTGGCCGCCTAAGCGATCGGTGAGGGCGGCTCTTGAGCGGGCCTGTGAAGTGCCGAGCGCTCTTTTGGCCGGAGCGAAGGTATTGCTTGAAAAGGGCGAGAGTCCGTATTTGGCGAAAAGGTCTGAGAGAGAGTTAATCCCCCCAAACTCGTTCGGCAGATTGCCCAGGTCGCCAATGATCCGGTCGTAGCGCCCGAGCTGGTTACGGTACGCGCCCGGTCCTTCTCTTTCGCGCGGTGAATCGAATATTCCCATCGTCGTGTACTCCTATTTTCCTAAAAACGGTATCAAGTCCATTAGGGATTTGAGTTCCGTGAGGTGTTGAAAACTGAGTGAGTGAATCCAGAGTTCGATGATAATAAACGCAGTCATCTTCTTTGGGTGCGCAAACCACAGGTCGATAAATTCCCCCGCGATCATTTTGATGGCAATGACCGTCTGCGTGGGAATGGCTATCGCTTTATCCTTTGTGGCGGTGAATATTTCGTTGGGACTTCTCAACGGTGAAGATCCTTCTTCCAGTAGACGGTGTACATGGTGCCTGAGAAGATCATTGCCGCGATGAGGTTCCAGATCACCCTCATGGCGAAGAGTCCACTATCGACGCCAACGGCAATGTCGATCATGGAGATGCCGAAACAAAGTGCCGCCAGTGTGGTTACGATCCTCATCCAGAGCGGAGGCGAGATCCCGCACATGACCATCTGCGTGATTTTCGTGACCAGGACGATCGCCGAGAGGCCGTAGAGGACAAGTGCGGTATATCTCAACCATTCCATATTATCCAATGAAGTTGTTAAAATCTTTCGCTATCGAGAGTAGACGCTTTGTTCCGTCCGTTGGATCGGGTCGTGCGATGTTTCGCCTATGTCCACCAGCTAAGAGTATCAATCCAGACAGGATGATTGCGGCAATACTCACAACAAAGTAGATGATGGTCCACATAGTCCTATCCCCTTTTCGGTGGTATGCGTTCAGTGATGATGGTTTTCAATTCCGTCAATACTTTGGTGATCTCGGTGTCGGCCTCGATTCGCAGTCGGGCCGTTTCATCGTCGCGCTCGTCGGCGCGATCGGCGGCTTTCATCTCCTGCCACTTGAGGAAGAGCATCACCAGACAGATCCCCAGGATTCCGACATCGGTGAATTTTAAGAATTCTGAGAGCATTAGAATTTATATGTGCACGGGATTCGCTTCACCTTCACACCAAGCGTCGGATGGACTGGAATGGTCGAGAAATCCACGCTGACGGTCGCCTTTGCAACGGTGTATGATCGTACCACCTTATCCGCTTGTCGCTCTCCGATTCCCCGCGTCGGGGATGGAACAATCAGGTCGCCGTTATTGATGTTGCCTCCTGCATCGGTGACGAGAATAATCCCCGTCCCGAGGGCAAATACCTGATGAAGGTCTTTGCGGGGGTTGCCCTTCGCGTAGTCTAATGTCTTTCCCCGGAATGTCGGTGAAGGAGGAACGACGATCTGGGCAAGCGAGACTTCAATGGCGCGGATGATGGCCCCGAGTGAATCAAACGCGAACGAACCGCTATCGGCGTGGAGTTGTTCTTTTATGAGGGCTTCAAGCGGCGCACCGATTGCCTCGTACACGGTCTTGACGCTATCATGGAGTCTTCTCATCCTCCGAAGCGAATCAATCTCCCGTTGCGAGAACCCGTCTGCAATCTTGCCGGCGTACACCCCATAGACGGTGGAGTCACCCCGGCCCGCGCTCCGGGTGATTGTCGGCAGGTAGTCGCCTCCGGGCATTACATTGCCCGATGCCGAAACAATCATCCCCTCAACCATTACCTCGTTCTCGTTTGCCTTTTGGGAGTAATGTGCGCCAGTGAAGGTATTATACGCGAGGACACCCGCAACAGCAGTTCCGGCAATCGTTCCCTCCGAACCGGAGGATGAGCGAAAATCCATAAAGATATCGGCGGCGGTGACGTTGGCTTGGGTGGCGGCAATCTCCACCGTTTGCGCCGTTAAATTGTCAGCCCCGTAGACGTGCAATCGGGTTGTCGGTGAAACTGTCCCTATCCCGGAGAAATCCGAAAACACGTGGCTCGTTCCATCCTCAGATCTGATGTGGAGTCCGGCCTTGCCTACAGTTGCGCCACGGTCTGCGCTCCAAATTTGGACAGCATCGGCGGGAGAGGTTGAGGGGGCTGTGCCGTTTTTCCATGCACCCACGCCGACCGCACTCGTTCCGAAGGATGTTTGCCCGGCAAAGCCAATATTCCCGTCAGCCGACCATCGTTGACGTTCGGTCATCGCCCCCGTTCCCGTCCTCGTCAAGACGGCGAGATTGAGACCATAATTTGTCGTTGTGCCATCTTCCGACGTGGCCTTGAATTCAGCACCGATCGTCGTATTGAGATTATTGTTCGTGTTCCAAGAATGGAATCCGATGCGCCCGATCTGAGCACCGGGCGTTGTCGTCCTTTGCCCCGCTATACTGAGAGCCAAAAACTGTGAGGCCGTAGAAACACCCAGTATTAATCCCCCATAAGAGTACGACGTAAAACTACCCTGTAAACTTCCCATTGCCCCACCCTTATCCAAGATAAAGGTGTTGCTGTTGGTCGTAGCAACATGCAGCACTGCTACCGGACTTGATATCCCGATGCCGAGACGATTATTCGCATTGTCCCAAAAGAAGTTAGCATTATCCTGCGAGAGAAGCCCAGCCGCACCAGCAAACGGCACCGACCCCGCCGTCATACCTGAGAGTGTCGCGCCCGTAAACGTCGGACTATCCCCCGTTGTCAACCCCGCCACCGCCGCCTGATTCAACGTCGCCCACGCGGGAGCTATTCCCACCCCCCCCGAAGCCAGATATGAACCCGTCGCCACGTCCGCGAGTTTTGAAAGAGTCGTCGCGCCAGAGGAATACAGCATGTCTCCAATGGTATAGGACGAATTATCGGTCCCGCCATAGGCGGACCCAAGTGTTCCCGACACGTCGATCACCCCGCCGGAGAGCTGGACTTTTCCCCACGACGGCGTAGCCCCGGAGCGGAGCACATTTCCTTGTGCGGCTACCGCAAGCCTTGAAAATGCCGTTCCGGTGCCCGTGTGATACAACATGTCACCGGCCAGGAAATAGGCGCGTCCGGTGCCACCGCGATCGGTGCCGAGAGAATCGAACGTCGCGGCTTTGCCGTTTAATTGCGTCTGAATTGCCGATGTTACCCCGTCGAGATATCCAAGTTCAGTCCCGGATACAGCCGGATCGCGGAACAGTCCGCCCGACCCGTCGAGATACGCCGCCGCGTTTCCCGTTCCCCCTTGCCCGGAAGAATAGACCTGGACGAAAGTCGGAGTAGACGCGGTCGTCAGACCTGCGACGGCCGCCTGATTGAGCGTTTGCCACGATTTATCGCCCCGGTAATATTGAGCCGTTGTACCTGCGGTGATCGTATCTTCCTTACCGGACAGAGCCGCTGCAAGTCCCACCGTATCGGAAGCAGTAGAACTCAACAAACCGCCCGAACCGGAGCGAACTGTACCAGCCCCTAAAGGCATTGTCACCGTGCCGGTAAAGGTGGGAGAGGCCAACGGAGCCTTGAGATTTAATTGCTCCTGGACGGTATCGGTCGCACCGACCAAATAGCCCAACTCTACGGCCGAAATAATCGACGATGCGAGATTCTTACTGCCGTCGGTCACTACGGCCCGTAACGCCGTTAAACCGGAAAACGACGCACCCGTAAAAGCGGGGGAATTGCTGAAATCGAACGCTAAACTATCGGTCGAATCGGCAATGGTCAGGTTCGCGTCAAGAGATTTCCCGCGCTTGAATATGAGGTCAACGCCGGACTTTACTTTGAACCATCCGACACCGGTACCGGCGGTATTGCTGGCTGTATTGACCTCACCAGTTCCACCACCCGGTCCGATTGAATCCACATATCGAAGTGTTCCCCAGGGCATCTTCAACATGAGGTGGTGAAGTGTCGTGTCATAGTACATCCTCACCCCGTTCACCGTCGGAACCCACGGCTCGGCGGCGCCCATTAGCTCGAAATAGAAATACTGGCGGGTCGAATCTTCAAGGGTGATGGGCTCAATCGGTGTGTAGGACTTAAGCCTGTTCGAGCGGATGTCTGGCGCCAACAGGGGCGACTGAGCAAGTGCCCATCCACTCACCAAGAGAGTCAATATGATGAGCCGCTTCAGAATGGCTTGATCTCCCAACGTAGCGTCCCCGGCGTAGAGCACGATACATCAAAACTATCCTTCCGGCGTTTGTCGTAGAGGGGCGCTGATACAGCGAGCGACAGGGCGCCGGTTTCAATGTCCCTGGCAATCAATATGGTGTCAGGTTTATAGTCGGTACTTTGGACCGGGAATTTCAACTTTACCGTCACCGTACCGGCCACCCTGACGATCTGCTCACCCTTTTGAAGCCCGGTTGTGGGGATATTCTGCTGAGTGTAGTCCATCTCCTTGCCGATGGTGTCGAGTATGCGGTTCAAGATGGCTTTTGTCGAGTCGTCAATCGAGGTCGAACCCACATCCCTTTTCAGGTCCGATATGTTTTGGAGTCTATTCAACGATGATGTCCCCTGAGATTTCGAGGGGTTGATATCTCATTCCCATCCGCTTGAGTTTCCATGAGGTGTATTGGTCTATCGCCCGGCCCGATACTTTGATCCTGAAACTTGAGCACCTCGCATCGTCCGATAATTGAATGAGGGTCCGGTAATTGTTTTTGCTCAAGGTGACGGGACCAAAGAGAACTTCGGCTGTGTCGTTTTTATAGGCTGTCACCTGGAAGTCAATCGTCGAGCGATAGCGCAGATAGATTTCCATGAGGTTCAAGTCGAAGGGAACCGGTGAAGGATGGTCGATCTCGTTTGTTTCATACGAGAAAT
>Ga0209323_10002000_pt1 | contig 13467 bp, 27 predicted proteins | sample Rifsed19ft2_FD_184014 | JGI IMG/M metagenome (GOLD analysis project Ga0209323, IMG submission 184014) | Soil microbial communities from Rifle, Colorado, USA - sediment 19ft 2 (version 2) | ecosystem: Environmental > Terrestrial > Deep subsurface > Rock core/Sediment | place: Rifle, Colorado...
CCAGCGTCGCGAGGTCGTCGTGACGAAGATTGGAGCCGCACCCGAGCTCTGCATTCAACATGAGTCAGGGGCGACGATTGTCTACGATGCGACGATGCTCGCGACGCTGGACTACAGAATTCAGGGACAGCTAGTGGGTGCGGTATCCTCCGCAAGCACGGACGTCACCGACCTCGTCTGCAACTGGTAGAGGCTTGTACCCGAAGCTTGATCTCAGCCTGAGTTATCCACCTCGGTTGCCCCGGGGCGGTGCGCCGGTCTACAGTTCCGTGTGGGACGTTGTGGCCGACGGCACTCCGGTGCTTGCGTATGACACGAACATCGAGGGATTGCGGACGGTGGCAGGTGGTGTCCTCACGAACATCAGTCCCTACCTCGGTGGCGGTGTTGACGACGAAATGGTGGAATTTGATGGGCCCGGGCCAGCGTTCACGGCCTCGGACCCGTTGTGCGGCGGGCTCAGCACGTGCGCCCGAGTTGCAGGCGTTGGCTACCTGCGGAGCTTGACCCCAGCCAGCGCCACGATGGCCCTGCAGCCCTACACGATTGTGTGCATCGGCGTGCCCCCGGGCACGAACTCGACACCTTGGATTTTCACCGCAGTATCGACCGCGGGCCAGATTGCCAACGTGAAGCGTGAGAGCACCGCGACCTATTTCATGGCCGCGATAACGAACGCGAACACGGCAATTTCGTGCAGTGGAGCACAGGGTGCCGTTGGACGCTTCACGTTCACGGGTGCAGCGAGCGACGCAAGCGTGCGGAGAGCCGACGGCACGAACGCGACCTCGGGTGCGATCAGTCCCGGCACGAATTCTTGGCGCGGCTTCACGCTCTTTCGTCACCCGACGACGGGTTCCACCGGAAACGCGAAGTTGATGGCTTGGTCAATGTGGGAAGACTTTTCGGCGGCTGACTGGACCGCGGTCAAGGGTTGGTGCCAAACCAACATGGTGTGGTTATGATCGTCACTCGTGCGGGAGCGCTTGCGCCGACAGGCGAGACCCTTCCCGTCGTCGTCGGTGAGCAGCGATGGTGCCTCTTGCGTGCGGGCATTGTGGACGCTGAACAAGTCGCCACCGAAGCGGGTGACCTCGTGCTCTCGCTTGCGCAAGCGCTTGGCGGTGACCTTGGAGGCCCGGCCCCTGCATGGTCGACGGGGCCAGGAGAGTACCGGTTCTATCAGTTCCGCCCTGCGGTGTTTGGGGCGCCGCAACACGATGCACCGGCCCCTCCCCGGGGCAGAATCCTCGGTTCTCGCGCAACATACCCGGGGAGGGGCCTGCCCTACGTGGCACAGGGCAAAGAACCCGCGTGGTACGTGCCGGTGTCGATTTGGTACCGCGGCAAGGCCCCGGCAACCGTTCCGTGGCCGAGCACCTACCATGGCATCGCATGGGATGCGTCTTCGCCCCTGACCTGGACGCTTGAATGGGCGGTCGAACCCGAGGTCAAGAGCGACGACCCCGGCGGCGCAACGTGGACCGATGTGAAGGGCGAGGTCGTGAAGGAATCGGTCTCGTCGGTTGTCGGTGGCCTCGGCTCCGCGCTGGCGACGACAGCCAAGATCATTGCCGGCACCGCCGGTGCGCTGGCCATCGTTTGGATGGTGAGCAAGCTCAGAAAGTGAGGACCGATGGCAGGGAGAAAAAAGTCGAAACGCAAGGCTCCAGCGCTCCGCAAGGGACGCGGTCATCGCAAGGCGAAGGCTCGCAAGTCGAGACCGGTACACGCCAGTGTCGCGGCCGTGAAAGCTCGGCACGTTGCGGAGCGTCAGCAGATGAGTGCCGACCACAAGAAAACTCGCGCCGACCTGCGAGTGCAACACTCCGACTCACGCAAGCGGCTCCGTGAAAAGCAGAGCAAAGAGCTTCGCGATCAACGAGCCACGCTGAAGCTTCTCTCATCATCGAAGCGGAAGTGAACCATGGCACCGTGGCTAGTCATCATCGTGCCCGCGGTGTTCGCTGTGCTGGGCCGCGTGTCGAAGTACCTCGATGTGCGCCGACTCCCGTTCTGGTTGCGCCCTGTGCTGCCGTTCTTTGCGGTAGCGGGGCCCATGGTTGACGAACGCATGCTGGCCAACGACAGTCTCGCGACCGCGTTGTTGGTTGGGCTTATCGCGGGTCTGGCGCAATTCGGCGTATACCATGAGGCGCTCAAGCCTGCGGCGAACAAGGTCGTTGCGTCGCTTCGACCCCCTCCGTTCGACGACAACGTTCCGGACACACCTCGAAGTTGAAAGGTTGCATCATGAGTTTCGTTCAGGACTATACGTGTGCTTCGGAGGCTCGCATCGCTGTTGTGAGTTACGCGCAAGCGGAGCTCGGCAACCTGGACCCCTCGAAGTACTGGTATGGGTGCGATTGCGGAGCTCAGCCGTTCCCGAAAGATTGGTGCCAAATTTTCACGTTGTGGTGCTTGCGACAGGCTGGGCTTTGCGAGTGGCCTTGGCTTCGTGGTGTTGGCTACCTCTCGGACAACTTGCCGGTCCGTAAGACCTTCGACCTCGGCGACGTCGCTTACTTCCCGCAACCTTGGCAGAACCAGCATGCTGCCGTGGTTGCGGGCTTCGACCTGGACGTCGGCATGGTATCCCTCGTGAACGGCAATGGCGGCAAAGGCAAGCCAACGCGAGTGACGACCAGCACGGCGCCCATCGCTGGGCTTACGTTCTATTCGATCCACGAGCTCGTGCATCGGTTCGATCGGCAGAGCACGGAACCCCCGGAAGCCTTTCCTACCTGCCCGGATTGCGGCCAGCTGCTTCCGAGTGGCTACTGTTGGCTCTGTGATCCCGAAAACCGAGCGGCGGAGCATGGCGACTAGAACGCTTGAAGAAGACTTCGTGCGTCGCTTGCTCGCGGAGCGAAGCGCCGACTGGCTCTTCGATGAAGTCGTCGACCGTGTGTTCACCGACTCGAGTCCTCCGTCCCCCGCTCGCATCGTGAGCTTGGTAATGATCGACTGGACGGAGCTCGGGTCGGGCGTTGCCTTGGACCCCGACCAGGGCGCGCTTTGGAATGCAGCTATGGCTACGATTGACCGAGCCGAGGTCAGAGTCTTGTTTGCTGAAGCTGTTGGCAAGTGGGCCCCGGCGGTCCGTAGCCGGCTCGTGAGTGAGTACTGGGAAGATGAAGAATAGCCGGGCGTGGATGTTCGCTTTCGCGAGCCTCCTTGCCGGCGGGCTCACGTTGGCGTTGCGCAAGCGGTCGAGCTCGGTTGACACGTTGCCGTCGAGCTCAGCTCTGCCGACCCGGGCTTCGGTGGTCAACCTGGCCCGGTCCGAGCTCGGCTCGGGTACAGTGGAGCGCTACTGGTCCGGCGTGCTCGCTCCGGGGCAAAGCAAGCCACCGGGCGTGACTTGGTGCGGAGCCTTCGCCTTGTGGGTTCTCCGCGAGCTCGGCTTGACGTCGTGGACATACGATGATGCTGGAGCGTGGTTCTACGGGTTGCCGTGGACCGCGGACCCGAAGCCTGGTGACTTGGCGTTCCTGGAGGACCGACGGCACCTAGCAATTGTCGGGGCGGTTCACGAAGATGGTACGGTCGAGCTCATCAATGGCGCCGGCACAGGCAACGTTGTGACGACCAGCACGCTTCAGCGCGGGCGGGTCACCGAGTACCGGTCGATCGCTCCACTGCTGGCCGCGTGAAAGGGAACCCCTGATGACCGACAAGTCCACCGTGACCGCGTCGCTTCTCATGCTGGGGACGGTTGCCCTTGGGACGCTAGTCTGGCTCGCTCTGAAAATCTCCCAGCCCCCCAAGGCGTCTAAGCCGGGCGTGTGAGTTTTCGTGCCAACCCTCTCACCCCTAGGGGTGAGAGCCACCCCTAGGGGTGAGAACAGCACGGTTGCCGCCATGCGGGCCTAGGAGCACACTAGTGGCAATGCAGCCTGCGGAGCGTGCGCACCGTCACCCCCCCGGCACGCACGGACGGGGCGGGCCCGTGAGGGCTCGCACGCTCGGCAGGCTGACGCTGGATCGGACCAAGACCCTCCGCTAGCCTGCCATCGAGTCGTGCCCCCTGGCCACACCGAGGGGCCGCCAACGCCACGGAACCCCCCCCTGCCGTGGCGTTGCTTTTTGGGGGAAGGGGCCAAGGGGGCGGCGGCCACCTGGCACAGCAGAAATGTTACGGGCCTCCGTACGCGCGGCAGAGGGCCCAGCGGGCAGACCCTCTCGGCGCCCGCCCCGTCCTTCCCGGGGGGTTGGCCGCACGGCCTCATTATGTGCGCGGTGTAAAAGTTGCGGCCACACTGTAAGACCGGCCGTGACCCTACCGCCAAAAGCCATCGCGAACGGAGTAGGACTATGGGCCGTCCCGACGTTTCCTTCCCCCTTGGGAATATCGCACCCAGTGCCCGGCGCCGGCTTCTCAGCGCGAAAGGTGCGAGCAATCAGCGGCCCTCGAGGGAAAACTCTACCGGCCTACAGGTGAGTTCACGTAGGGTTGACACTGTCCCGACGTCCGGGCGGGTCGGCAGACAAGGGCCCGCCGACCGCGTCAACCATTTCCAAGGTCACGGACGGCGGGGCGGGGTTTGGAGTGCCAGCCTCCGAGGAATACGAACTAGCACGGGCCTTGCGCCGACACCAGCCGAGACGACGGCTGAGAGCGTGTGGTTGTTTGCCCATTGGACGGGTGGACGTTGCGGTGCAAGGGGGCAAGGCCGTCGTCGTCGGGTGCGAGACCTGTAATAGCGTCTGGTCCTGCCCGATTTGCGCGCCTCAGAAGTACGCGGAACGGGCGACGTGGGTTCAGTGTTTGGTTCGTGGGTGGATGACCGAGCAAACGCACCAAACGGTCATGCTCACTCTGACTGTGAAGCACGCGGCTTGTGACGACCTCCGGTGGATGCGAAAGGGCATCGCCGATGCTTGGCGGGACATGGCTCGCCACGGAGTCCTGAAGGTCCTCGGGTGCGAGCATCATGTGCGGAGCCTCGAGGTCACATGGGGTCCAAACGGATGGCATCCCCATCTTCACGTGCTGTTGTGCTTGACGGGCGAACCTCCGCACGATGCGATGGGGCCAATCGCCGAAGCGTGGGCCGAGCGAGTAGTTCGTAATTTGGGCGAAAGACACCGCCCGTTGACCGAGGTCGTGCTGAACGACCAGGGCCGCCCGGACATGTACGGAAGCACTCGAGCCGCCAAGCTCACGCACACCGGAGCGGACTACCTCGCGAAGCTCGGCCTGGAAGTGACCAGCATCGTTCGTAAGGCGGGGCGAGTGGATGGTCACTTCACGACTTGGGAGATAGCGCAGAAGGCGGCCGAGACCAAAGACTCGAATGACCCTTGGGTGAAGCGTTGGCAATACTTCAGCATGGCCATCATGGGAGCGAAGCAGCTCACTTGGAGCAAAGGAGCTCGCAAGCTCGCAGGCGTGAACGATGACTTCGGAATCGCTCCACCAGATCTCACATGTCCGAAGGACCCGACGACACCTCTGGCGGACGGCGAACGTCGCATCGTGGCGAGCTACACCGCGAGCGAATGGCGCAAAGCGTTACGGCGCATTCCCGGGTGGGTCTGCGCCGTAACGACTGCCGCGGTGCTTGCGTTGAGTGACGGAGGGTCTGCTATCCGTGCCCTCGGCGTCCCGCTTGCAACGCCTTGTGTTGGGCTACGGAGTGAGCAAGCCCGTGCGCCACCATGCACACCGGACACCTCATGAGACCTCGCTTGAGAGCGGAAACGTCTTGCCCCACGGGCAACGCCGTCCACCAACCGTCAGGCAGCCGGAGCCAAGTGGCCTCGAAATGCTGACTCATGCGAGGGTGCGCTTGCGGACCGGGCAGAACTACGCGGAGGGTGGCTCCGAGGGCCGTGGCCTTGCAAGTACCGCATCGGACCTTCACAGGCTCCAGTGTCCGTGTGCTCGTGGACAATAGGCGTTCAATCGCTTTCATCTTCGGGTCCTCCGTTCGTTAGCCCATGTGCATGGTACCAAACCTCGAGGGGTATGAGACTGACACGCACGGTGCCCGCCACGTTGTCGTCGGGTTCGTGGTTCCCGCATTCAAACCACTCGAGCCCGCTATTGTCTCGCGCAACATGCGTTGCCGCAACCTGCGCCTTCCACCCGAGGCACACGGTGCAAAGCCTTGGCTGCCTCATGGCTCGAGCAACTCTGTTGCAACTAGAGAGTGGCTGTGCGAGCCGCCACCTTGGCAGTCTCGCCCGACAACCATGTTGCATGCGGTGTTTTCGCAATGCCACACTTCGATGCGTTCGGCGCCCATGATGTAGGCCCCGAGGAACCGTTGCTTGGTCGTGTCGTCGCATGCTGGGCACGCTTGGACCATTGGCGGTGGTTGGGTGAAGTCAGCAACTTGGCGGATCGGAATCGGAGGTTTCGGAGGTTTCGGAGGTTTCGGAGGGCAACAAGGTTGCGCCATGGTTCTTTGTACCTTTCACGAATTCGGAGGTCGTTTGAACGTCTGCCACGAAGTCCACCGGGACGGCATGACTCGCGTCGGTTGGGGTGAGGGTTGTCCGGGTGAGCTCGAAGAGCGGACCGAGCTCGTGGTTGATTGGCATGGGAATTCCGTGTCGCTTCGCCCGTTGTTCCGCGTGTTCGCGGCACAGAAACCACACGGCCTGCGTGAGCCTTCGCATCGAGCCGGAGAAGCGGAAGAACGAGAAGACGAAGTCTGCAGGTCCGGAGCAATGCCCGCCTTTGGGGTTCGCTGCTACGCAAGCGCCGTTTGACCATGACTGGAGCCAGTCCGTCACGCTCGAAACGTGCACGATGACATGGCCGTAAGTCAACGCTTGGCCCGTTCCAAGAACCCGGCGATGTTTTCTCGGGTGATGTTGGTTTCGGCATGCGCTTCGCGGACTTTGCCGTCCCAACGGGTATAGCTGACGGCAATGCCGAGCTTGGGGATCCACAGAACGTCGGGCGCTCGGAACTCGACAATGGGTGCGATGCGAAGCGCAGCATCATGGTGCGTGCGGAGCTCCGCTACCGTCTGCCTGAGGTCGAGTATGGCGTCAGCCGACGCGGCCGCGTCCTGCAGGTTCCGCGGCGCGCCAAGTTCGTTGAGTAGACTTGCAAGGTTCATGTGTCCTCCGAATTGAAACTGATCACGAGCTCCCATGAGTCAGCTTTCCCCTTTTGCCAAGCAAGGGGAACGCTTTCGATTCTTCCGACGAGCGCTGTGCTTTCCGGTTCCCGGCTTCGCCAAAGGCTCCCGATGGGCACGAACTTCCGCTTCTCCGAGTCCTCCGTTGTCGGTGCCGGGACTAGGGCACAGATTGTCGCTACTGGTCTGTTCGGGTTCTTGCTCTTCTTGTTGCTTTGGTTTCGTCCTACTGCCACGAGCTTCTTCCTTCCGTACAGTGAGGCACCCGCCGCACAGTACTTGGTGGGTAGTCACACTGAGTGGATAGCGCCGGAAGTGTTCCGGATCGTCCGCCTGCCGGGACCACCGTTGGTAATGCGTTTGCGTTGGGATGATGCTCTGCTCGCCGATGGGGTCCTTTCGCGGTTTCCGCCAACTGCCGATTCTGCCGCAGAGCTCGCAGGGGACGGCGTTGCCATCTTCGTCGCAGGGGTCACCGACTGACGCCGGGATGGCGGAGCCATGCCGTTTGACGCAACGGCCGTGCTCGTACTCAGTCCAGTAGTTCGTTGCGACATCGAACCGTAATTCCGTCACGTTGGTTTCCTCCTTCGCACCAAGCTCCACCAGACCCGACCGGGCTCTTCTATGGTGAGTGCCAGGGCCCAGTCCCATGCCCGGGCTATCCGGTGTCCCCTGGGGGCCCGTTGCCACCCGTCCAGGCCGATTCCTGGGGCCTGAAATTCGGCCGGCGGTTCCCCGTGTCGGTCGTGCCCGCATTGCGGTAAGCTGCACCGGACCCACCACCCGGAGAACCGACGAACAGTTTCTAAATCAGCCACGGATTAAAAACCTCCTTTGCAACTTGAGCCAAAAACAAGCCTACCACATATCTGTGGTAAAGGCGAAATTATGCTTGGCCCAGCTTGGCCGACTTGCACACAACCCCTTCTTTCATGCAAGATTGTAGCTGATACCGATACGCCCCCCTTGGGGGTCCCAACGTAGGAGTAAAACGCACATGGCAGACCTGCAGTACACGAACAAGGACGACGCAACCGCGGCGGCTAACCGGAACAAGCGAGCCCTCGACAAGGTGAAGCAAGCCGGCGAAGCCATCGCAATGCGCACGCTGTCGTTCGTGGGAACCAACGCGGGCAGCATTGCTGCTGGCGCGGCCATCGCTTGGAAACCGTCGCTGGGCGGCACGCAAGCCACCCTGCCTCTCATCTTTGGGCCCATCATTGGCATGGTGGGGGTTTCCGGTGTGTTCGGGAAGGCCTCCGAGGCCATCACAGGCTTCGGAGCTGGTCTATCGGGTGGCGACCTTTCGATCCGGACCTGGGGAGCCCTGTCGGCTGCCCGTGCTCGCAAGCAAGGCAACGCGCCTCCGAAGTAACCCCCGAGCGTGCGGAGCTCGAAAACCGCAACCCCTAACTGGAGTGTGAACTATGGCGAACCTGAATGAATCGCTCGCTCGCATCCTCGGTGAAGATGCGTTCGAGGGAGAGGACGACTTCGAGGGCGAAGACGATGAAGACTTCGGCGAAGCCGAGGACGACTTCGGAGCCGCGAAGAAGAAGAAGAAGAAGACCAAGAAGCCGCGTCGGATGTATCCGTCTTCGCTGGCCGTGAACGAAGAATCCGTGCTTGCAGCGGCGACGCTCACGTTGACTGCCACGCCGTTTCGCGCTTGCTTGATCAAGGATTTCCAGACTTCGAGTACCGGGTTCTTGATTACGAACATCGAGCAAGGCGGGCACCGACTGATGAACTCCGTTGGCGCCATTCCCTCGGAAATGTTCTCCGGCAACAACCCCAACAAGGTGGTTCTGCAAGGCCGCAAGTGGCTCTTGCCGAATGAGCCGGTCTACGTGACGGTCACCAACAACAACGTGGCGGCAACGGTTTTTTACGGCACGTTCGATGTCGTAGAAATGGCGTAGCCGTGCCCCGCATCACCCTCGCTCTTGACGGGAACTATTCCGTCGAAGACACGCGAGCACTCGGCCTCGCGTTGTGCATGACTCTCGCGGCAAGCAACGTCCCGCTCGTCCGCTCCCGCAAAGTGCCCCGGCTCTATGCATCCGGCGTGCACTGGCAACGGGAGGGGAACGCTCCGGGAGTGCCGGAGGAATGGCGCAACGCGCTGGCCGTCTTGCGTGCGGGCGAGGGTGATTGCGAGGACTTGACCGCTTGGCGGCTCGCCGAGCTCTGGCTCGACGGGGAACGCGAAGCGAGGCCGTTCTTGCGTCTACGCTTTCACAACGGCCGGCGCCGTTGGCACTTCCTGGTGCAACATGCTGCGGATCAGTTTGAGGACCCGAGTAGAAGGTTGGGAATGTGATGCTGAAGGGACTGCTCGCGTTGGTCGGGCTGAGTGCCATCGCTTGGGTGGTGTGGCCGCGTCCCGCACGGCTGAAGCCCGCGGGCATCGGGACCCCGGATATCATCACTGCGAACGGGAAGGTTTTCGCCCGATTCAACCCGCTGTTTCCCGGGCATCGCCCGGTGTACGTGGACCCTCAAACGGGTGACATCATGACTCGAGCCATGGCCTCGAGGGACCGTGGGGTCATTAACGTTCTTGCGGAGAAGCTCCGCACGACCCCGGCTCCGTTGCTTCAGGGCGAGCAACGGTTGGCCGCCGCGGACTACCTCATGACGTTCGCGACCTACCACCTGCCCCCTCTGCAAGTTTAGAAAGGGAGAACCCGATGGCCGTGTCTGGCAAAGCTCTCTTGGGTGTCCTCGGTGGCCTCGCTACCGTGGGCGGTGGCTTGACTCTGCTCTTGTGGCCGAAGGAGGCCAGCGCTGAACCCGCTGCACCGAAGCCGGCGGCCGGTGCTGGACCAACACCAAGCATCGGACCAGGGCCCACGACGACGAAAGCGGATGACCCTCCTCCGGAGCTCGTGGCTCGTATCCGCAAGGTGCTTGAGCGTGTCTACAATGCGAGCGCGAATAAGGACGTGACGGCCCTACGCGCCGCCATCGCCGACCTGAAGCCTCTCATTGCGGAGCTCAAAGCCGGCGGGTTCACGGAGCAAGCGGAGGACTTCGAGAAGGTCCTTGCTTGGGCCGAGGAATACCTTGGCACGTTGGTCGTGGCACAGAAGTCCGAGCCGACGACGACGACGACGACAACAACCGGACCCGCGACGACGACCGGTCCGACTGCGGCCGCGCCCGCGGGACTCATTCAGGTGGCCGCAACGCGCATGATGCTGAACCTTCGGAACACGGCGAAGCCAAAAGAGGACAAGGATCTGGTCAAGACGTTCCAGGAACTGGCGCGAGACAAGGGGATCTATGAGGGCGTGCTCGACGGCAAGTACGGCACGAAAACCGCGCGCGCGGCGGCCGAGCTCGACATCATTCCGGAGCCACCGCGCTACACCTCCGGGACTTGGAAGGAAATTCAGTCCGCCAAGAGCGAGCATCGCTCGTACTTGCTGAAGCGATCCATGCTCGAGCCCGACCCGGGTCGATCGGCTCAGTGGAAAGCCGCCGCTGAAAGGGTGAAGTGACATGATCGACACGACTATCGGCCTAGCCACAATGATCGGCCCTATCCCGCAACTGGAGTCCTTCGGCGACGACGACTTCGAGGGCTTCTTCTCTGACATCGGCAAGCTCGCGAAGAACGTGTCGCGCACGGTGAAGAAAGGTGCTCGTGGTGTTGCCAAAGCGACGCGGCCCATCGTGAAGGTGGTCACGTCCAAGGAATTCGCGATTGCAAGCGGCGCGGCGATCAGCATCGTGTGTCCTGCCGCGGCACCCGCTATCGGAGCTGCCATCGTTGCGGCTCAGATGGTGAAGTCCCTCGATTCCCAGGACCCCGGGGAGAAGAAAGCTGCGGCCAAGGTCATCGGGGCCACGCTCGCTATGGCGAAGAAAGACCCCAAGAACTTCAAGCGTGCCGGGGCGATGGTGAAGCGCATACATGCCGAGCGAGAGAGGGCAAAGGAAGTCGCGGTGAGAACGGCGCCGTCGCGCAAGGTCATTGCCAAACGCATCGGGCGTCCCCTGTCCGCTCCGCGCCGGTACGTTGTGACGCCAGAGGGTCACCCGGTTCGGGTGTTCTGATGGTGCGCCGCCGGATAGTTCGCACAGCACCGTTGCCGCCGGTGCCGAATGTGCAGGCTCCACCTCCGCAAACGGGTGGCCACTTCAATCGAGCGTTCACGTCTTTCGCCAATACGTTTCCGTTGTTTCATCGGCACGACAACAGGCTCGGGTGGTGGGCCATCTGCTTTCAAAATCACCGCAAGGCGATCAACCGGCAGTGGGACACGCGCACGGACGTTCGCGCTTCGTTGCGATTCGGAACGACCGGTGCGACTGAAGTGTTGGATTGCGAGATCACGACGGGCACGATGCTCAGTGTTCCCGGGGAAACCCTGGACATAGAACTGTACCATTACCCCAAGGTTCCCCTCACTGGGTTCGATGCCGCAAAGCAAGATCTGAGCGTCATCGCTCTGCCCGTGCCGACTCCCGTCGACTGGCGACGGGTGTTCTACTGGCCCACGGCTGCGGACCTCGTTGCTGCTGGCCCTTTCGAGTTCACGGTTCCGCCGTTTGCACGCAAGCTGAAGGTGACGGCCATCTTGGGCGGTGGTTCCGACGGGTTCGGGACGGGTGACGTCGTTGAGTTCTTAGACCAGGGTTTCACCGTCAAGAGCGCTCTGCTCGCGGAGCAACCTGCAGAAGGCTACCTGCTCAGCGGCTACGAAACGCACATCGAGGTCACCATCGCCAGCACGTTCACCGGAGGCTACCTGCAACCCGAGTGGACACTGGCGCCATGAAGGTGACGGCGCGGGTTCCCAAGATTCGAGGCGCGGCCGCCGCGAGTCCTGAGTTCTGGCATGCCGTTTCGATCATGTGCACCGCCCGCGGTTGGGACCCTGGAGCCATTGCCGCGGTCATGAGTCTCGAGTCAGCCGGCACGTACGCTGCAGATGCTGGCTGGCGGCAGTGGAGCCCGAAGCGGACCGCCACGGGTCTGATTCAGTTCATCGAAAGCACCGCGCGTCGGCTGGGTGTTGCGCGGGCGGCAACGTGTGATGCGCACCCGGAGCTCACGGCCCGGGGCGACGGCAAGACGTGGGCAACCTGGACCCTCATGCTCCAATCCCCCATCGAGCAACTGCGGCTCGTTGAGTCCTACTACCTGGCTGTTGTCGGTGGGCCTGACGGTTCTTGGCGCCCCGTCGACTACTACCTAGCGACCTGGGGCTCGTTGCCGGGGCGTCCAATGACCGACGTGCTTGCGGAGCGAGAGGGTGCTGGCAAGACCCTCTATGCTGGCAACGTTGCCCTGGACCGTGACAAGGACGGCAAGATAGAGGTGTCCGACCTCGATGCGTCCATCGTCGAGCAATACCCAACCGAGTGGTACTCCGTCGACTTCGAGGCGCCGGACGCTGAAGTGCTCACGCCGTCGGAGCGGACCGCGAAAGGTGGGTTCGTGCTGTTCTCGGCAGGCCTGCTGGTTGCGACGACCGCGGCCTACCTTTGGCTTCGAAAGTGAGTCTCCATGGCGAAACCTCCCCCGGTTTGGAAGACGTACGAAACGCAAGCGGAGCTTGCTGCGCGGCTTGGTGTCCCGGCGACGGTGCTGGACAACTTTCCCGCGGTCATGTGCGACGGTGAACGGCGCTTCACCCCTCCGCAAGTCGAGGCCATCGAGGGTGCATACAACGCGCTGAAGCAGCCAAAAACCAAGGGCTTTGACGGCACGCCGAACGACGTCATTCACGAGCTCGTGGCGATGCTTCAGGAAGCGCACAAGGCCAACGTGAACTTGCTCAAAGCGTTCACCGAACCCCAGGCGAAGCTCAACTCCTTCTGGGAACGTGCTGTCGAGCGTGAGCGTGCCGTCGCTGACAGTTTGTGGAAGACGCACGCTCAAGCTCTTGAGGCTCGTGAGACGGCGCTCAACGAGTCGGCGCGGCGGGCCGTGGAGATTATGGCCCAGCAACGCAAAGACGACCGCTTCGAGCAACTTTTGAAACCGTTTATTGACTCTGGCCCGATGCTCGCTATCGCGTTGACTGAGCTCGTAGGTCAGGCCGCTATCCGTCTCGGGGCACGGCCGCCCTCGCCCGCTGAAGGCAACGGTGCTGATCACGGTGAGCCAATTGCTGCCGAGGGTGAAGTCGTGGCTGATGGTGCGAATGAGGTAACCGAGGAGAAGTCCGATGGCTAAATGGAACCTCCGAGTCTGCATGCCGGTGCGCACCTTGCACGAATGGCAGGGCGCAATCGGTGCGGACCTCGTGCTCTTGTGGACCGAAGACGGCGGTTCATGTTGTCGCGAGGTCGTCGTGACGAAGATTGGAGCCGCACCCGAGCTCTGCATTCAACATGAGTCAGGGGC
>Ga0209323_10002019_pt1 | contig 13407 bp, 11 predicted proteins | sample Rifsed19ft2_FD_184014 | JGI IMG/M metagenome (GOLD analysis project Ga0209323, IMG submission 184014) | Soil microbial communities from Rifle, Colorado, USA - sediment 19ft 2 (version 2) | ecosystem: Environmental > Terrestrial > Deep subsurface > Rock core/Sediment | place: Rifle, Colorado...
TGGGGATTTTCTCGAAGGTAGATAGTGGAATGTGTAATAAATAACCGATGCCCGCTACTTCCAAGATTAGTCGGGTTGGAGATTTGCTAATCACCCGTCCTCGGATGTAATCTAACATGTATGCATCATCCCCAGCATATTGTAATTAAACCATCCGAAAAAACCTTTAAATATTCTACTCTGTCGCGTTCTTTTCCAAATCTGCCTCACAATCATCGTTCGTTTTTAAACTTAGACCAACCTTAGAGAGAGCTTCTTTTAACTCATCCAGATAATTTTCTTTAACACCTTCCAGAATCAGCTCATCCTCAGTTTTTTCTTTAAGGTCTGTAATTGTTTCAATACCTGCATTGCTAAGGGCATTTCTACAACGCGTAGAGAGCCCAAGTTCTGAAATAGTTCCAATAAAATCACTATCTTGACCTTTATTTATATTACTAAACAAATTGGGTTCATTATAACCTTCCAATGCCTGACCTAACCGCAATCCTTTTTGGGACAAAATAATTTTAATTTCATTGAGTGAGGTTTCTCCAAAATTTTTAAAAGAAAGCAAATCGGCTTCTGTAATTCTGGTAAGGTCTTTCACTGTTCGAATGTTCATCTTTTCCAAACAATTTTTGCTTCTCACAGAAAGCTCAAAATCGGAAATGGGGATATTCAACACTTCGCTTTCTTTCCCTTGTTTTTTCGAAACTTCCTCATCATAATACATCGCCATTGCGGCTTTTGCATCTTTTGAAAATAACGCAGTCCTACTATGGGTTGGCTCGGCATCTAAAATTGCCTCAAAATAATACACCGCATCATCATATTTGCCTCTATCTTCGTACAATATTCCCAAATTGATGAACGCATTCTTATAAGTAGGATGCAACTTTGTACACTTTTCGTAGTATTCAATAGCCTTTTCGTCTTCCCCCCCCATATCGTAGTTAAATGCCATTCGGAAGAGTGTCTTTGCATGGTCGGGGTCGATTTTAAGCGATTGCTCATATTTATTGAAAGCCTCCTGATACTCTCCCATATCATCCAGACAGCGTCCCCATTGATAATATAATTCGGCACTGTTTGCATGTGAATGTGAAAAACTTTTAATAATTTTTAATGCTTCATCGATATTGCCTAACATTCTTTTTGTCTCAGTGATATCCATAATGATATCAAATTCTTCTGCATCTGTTTTTTTTGCACGTTCAAAACATTCCAAAGCCTGATTATAATCGCCCGATTCCTGGTAACATTTTCCCAAAAAATAAGCCCCTAGCTTTCTTGATTTTACTTCTTTCAGTAGCTCACCTGCCTCTTTTATTTTTCCTACTATCCATTCACATATACCCAATAAGAGAGTCAAATCTTTTGATCTGGCCCCATCATGTTCCTTTTTTATATCGACCTTTAGTGCTTCAATTTTTTCATCTAGTTTTTCCCTATTTTCCTTAGAACTGTATACTTGTGCTTTTATATGTGAAACCGTTTCTCTTGATATTGTTTCTGCTTCCAATAGCTTATCAAGATCAATCTCCGTAATAGCAGTCGTCATTTTATTATCCTCCCACACTTCAAAAAATATCAGTTACCAAAGGGGCTAATTTCGATAACTTTAAAGGGTGAAGTTTAACAAACATGCATTATAAATTCAACTAAATTTTACTATTACAATTTTCACAATAATCTTATTTTTTCCCTTGCTTTAATATTCACTGTTTGATAATATATTTTCATGTGGTTAAGTCGTATCGTAAAGTCGTATTGTAACTATAGTAATATTAAGGCTGCGAGGGCTAGTACTTCGTAGCCTTTTTTGTTTTATAAATTTTAAATATGAGAGGGGGTGATTTTGAAATGGCAACAGGAACCGTGAAGTGGTTCAATGACAAGAAGGGATTTGGTTTTATTTCCCAGGACAATGGAGACGATGTTTTTGTACATCAAACCTCGATCGAAGGCGAGGGGTTTAGAACTCTTGCCGAGGGAGATAAGGTCGAGTTCGAGGTCATAAAGGACCAGAAGGGTTACAAGGCTGCAAAAGTACGCAAATTATAAATTTTTAAAAGAATTACTCTTATTACAACAAAATCGATTTTAGCCAACTTATGCATAAATAATGGAGTAGTCGCCTAATTATAATTGCGAAATTTTATATGTTTAAAAATTTATTAAAATGAGGGGGTGATTTTAGAATGGCAACAGGTACCGTGAAGTGGTTCAATGACAAGAAGGGATTTGGTTTTATTTCCCAGGACAACGGAGACGATGTTTTTGTACACCAAACCTCGATCGAAGGCGAGGGGTTTAGAACCCTTGCAGAAGGAGACAAGGTCGAGTTCGAGGTCATGAAGGACCAAAAGGGCTACAAAGCTACAAAAGTCGTCAAATTATAAATTTTTATTAAAAAGCGCACTCTTATATTATATATAGCATAATCGATTATAGTCGACTGGCGTGTAAAAATAGGGAGTTGTCACTTAATTATAATTACGACACGAGAGCCCCAATATCTGTAAAGGATATTGGGGCTTTTTTGTTTCATAGGCCTTAACGCTGCATAAGAATCTAAAATGTCTTCTTGTTTAATGTTGACAGAATCTTTTCATATTTCTTGTGCAGTTTCTTTTCATGCTTTGCGGCATCTTTAACAATTCTATTAAAGAATGCTTTTGCAAAGGGGTCTGTCTCCTGATCCGCCATCTTCAAGTATTTTTCCTGGAGTTCACGTTCATCTTTTGTCACCATATCAATTGCTTCGGATAGATTCACTTTATGTCTCCCTTCTCAAATTATTTAGGGCTAAAAGACGATTTTCAATGTATCGAATTTACCAAATAAAACAAGAAATATCAATAGCTTTAATTCTGAAAAACCCATTGGAATTAATCATTCCCTTAATTAAGGAAGGGGACATATACAAATTTTCTTTCAAACTCTTAATAAGTTAAAATTATTCAAACCGTTTCCCTTTATAAAATTTTCCCATTGCTTTTAGAAAATGCTTCTATTATTCTTGGTTTTGGTTTGTTTTTTAACTATTAAATAATCTTCTCATACTTTAAGAAAGTTACAAAGTTATTGCAAGAGTTGTCTACGCTCAAATCCGAGCTTTTACCCGGGGTTAATAATAACAAAACAGACCTGAACATGTTCAATAAAATTTTATATTACGTTCCTTTTTTGTGTATTCTTGTAATATTCATGATGTGTATGGATATCTTTGCTGAAGATAGTGTGCAAGTGTCTGTCGATGACCAACGGTTTGACATCGAAAACTTCTTTTACCTGAAAGACATGGGTTTTCGCAAGGATAGGGTAGATTTCAATAAAGGATGGTTAGGGATCTTTATGGAAGATGCTGAAGGAAAGGGCATTTTAGTAAAGGAAATTACCATGGGGTCACCCGCAGATGCGGCAGGTTTGAAGACAGGCGATATTATTACGAAGATTAATAATGAAACTACAATCGATAAGGATGGTCTTCATTTGATCCGATTTAAGAAGACAATCGAAACATTAGGAGCCGGGGGCATACCTGAACTTACCGTTTCCAGAAATGATACAGAAATGGTGATTAAACCAAAATTAATTGCAAAACTTCTTACGAATACGACCGAACCGGTTTCTTCTTTGACATGGTTGAATGAAAGATCAATAAAAGATTCATCGCAGAAATCCGGAAAATCCTTCATCGATTTCGCCATTCAAAATGAGTCATATAAAGACAAGCTTGGAGTGGCAATACAGCGAATCGGTGAAGAGGTATATGTGCGGGAAGGTTTCCAGGCAAATAACAAGGTAAATTCATTCCGTCTATCTATCGTAGATTATTTAATGCTCCACCCATTTGATACACCTCAGATCGGTCAGAACATCCATGAAAACTTGATAGACAAAGATATATGTACCCAAGTGGAATTTGCGGCAAAGTTATTAGATGTTAGATATCCACTTAAAAGAGAACAAAGTGATGCGGCTGGCTCGTTGCAGGAACAACTCCAGCGTGTTATCGATAGTTTAGTGCCCTGTGTTTCTCTCATAAAAAGGGCATTCCACGACTTATCCCATGAAGAAGTTGAATTTTTGTATCAAAATGCCCAGAAAGTCTGGCTGCCTGATGAGAAGATAACGCCACAGGAACTTATCAGATTGCTGGCATTGTCTCAAAATGTAGATCTTTCAAAATTATTTGAAGCTGTCTCAATACTTTTGAACAAACTTACCCTTCTAAAGTTTGAACAGCGAACAGACGCGAATACACACCAGGATGTAACACAAACCAAAGTATCACCATTTAACTTGCCAGAACCTATTCGATGTCAAAATACACAAAACAATTTAATTAGTAATGATAAAGAAGCAAAGGATTTTACCGGAGATATCTTGTTTATTCAGGATACAAACATTGGAAAAATCGTAGTGGGTGGGACAGGCACTTCTTATTATTACGCCGATGCGGCAATCATTATCGACCTCGGAGGCGATGATTATTATTTCAACAATGCAGGCGCATCTAACAAGGACACCCCTGTCTCTATCTGCATCGATTTTTCGGGAAATGATGTTTATAACGCCGTAAATTCTTTTGCCCAGGGTACGGGGAAATTCGGTGTCGGTCTTCTTGCAGACTGTGGAGGAAATGATAAGTATTTGGGCCAAAATTTTTCACAAGGATCGTGCCTCTTTGGAATTGGGTTGCTGTTGGATAATAACGGAGATGATTTTTATAGTGGTCATGTCTTAAACCAAGGAGTCGGTTTCTTTGGTGCAGGGCTGCTGAGTGACCTTAAAGGTAATGATGTCTATGTAAGCGGACAATTTGCCCAGGGTGTTGGATTTACAAAAGGGTTTGGTGCATTAATAGATGCTTGTGGAAATGATTTCTACTTCGTGGGAGGTAAATATCCCGATTTCAGAGACCCCGAAAAATCATTTCAGTCTATGTCTCAGGGAATGGGAATGGGCATCAGGCCGGAAGAAACAATTGTTGGCGCATCAGGAGGTGTCGGTGTGCTAATCGACCAGAAAGGGAACGATCAATATCATGGAGACTATTTTTCACAGGGCAGCGGGTACTATTTTTCATTAGGATTACTCCATGATAATGAGGGTACTGATAAATATTATGCCGGCCGTTATGCCCAGGGTGCGGGTATCCATTCAGCTATCGGCCTATTGGAAGACAAATTAGGAGACGACACATACGAGTGCTCTTTTGGCGTCTCGCAGGGATGCGGCCACGATACCGGCATCGGGTTTTTGGTTGATAATTCAGGGGACGACGCTTATCGCAGTTTAACTTCTTCACAAGGTGTTGGCCTGGAAAAGGGCATGGGAATTTTGGCCGATTTTTGTGGGGAGGATAGTTATCGTGCAAATGACAATAGTCAGGGTTTTTCCTCTCCTTCAAAAACAGAAGACATTATCGGCATTGGGATGTTAATTGACAATCAAGGAAACCGCGATATTTTCCGCGATACTCTACAAGAAAATCTGTTATTATATCGAGCGAATGGGGGACTCATATTAAATAAATAAGTAGCATGCAATTTCGGATTGCGGAATTCAGATTTCGGATTTAAAAAGAATAAATCGGACGAATAGGAGGAAAAGATGGATCGCAACGAAATGAAAAGTAGAACAAAAGAATTTGCCAAAAGTATCATTAAACTTTGCAGAAAATTTCCAAATGATATGGAAGGTAGATTAATAGGTAACCAGATATTTCGTTCAGGAACTTCTACTGCTGCTAATTATAGAGCTGCGTGTCGAGCAAGGTCAACAGCCGATTTTATTTCAAAGCTATCTATTGTTGAGGAAGAGGCTGACGAAACTTTGTTTTGGCTTGAGTTGATAAAGGAAATGGAAATTGTTGATAAAACATTGCTTAATTCTTTGATGCAGGAAAATAACGAAATAATCGCCATTATCGTTTCATCTATCAAAACTGCTAGAAAAAATAAAAAATGACTTCAAAATCCAAAATCCGAATTCCGCAATCCGAAATTAAACAAGTTCAAAGTAATATTAAAGTAATATTATAGTTCTGCATGGAAAATATTTTTAACAAAATAATAAATAGGTATCGCACGAAATGCAGATAGGTTTTGTCGAGCGTAAAGGGCCCGTCCTTACCAGATCCACGTTAAAATGTCTCAGTCAGGTGGCCTCGATTAATCCAACCCTGGGCTGTATCCATCAATGCGCTTATTGCTATGCAAGGGGGTACTCGATCTATCCCGGCGATGGCAAAGTATTTGTTTATGAAAACATGCCTGAAAAATTAAAAAAAGAATTGATCTCACGTCGGAAGTTGCCTGCCTATGTATTTTTTAGCCCGACCTGCGATGTCTTGCAGCCTATCCCGCAGGTACTCAAGGTAACGTATGAATTAATGGAAGTTTTGCTGGAATATGGCGTTGGTATAAACCTCCTTACCAAAGGGAGGATTCCATCGAAATTTTTGCAGTTGTTTAAGCAATATAGAGGGTTGATACATGTCCAGATTGGTATTACCACATTAAACCGGGATATGCAAAAAAGGATAGAACCGTACACCGCAACGCCGCAGGAAAGAATTCGGAATATAGAACAGCTATGCGCAATAGGCATTACGCCGGAAGTAAAATTAGACCCCTTGATTCCTGGTCTGACCGATACACAATCGAATTTAACAGCCTTGTTTAAGACGCTTCAGGAATTTGGAGTAATTTCCACAGGCATTAATTATCTATTCCTCAGACCACAAATAAAGAAAAACCTATGTAAGGCGCTTGGGAAAACGCCTTTCTTGCCAAAAATCATGGAGCATTATCAGAACAGTAAGCCTATCAATTTACTGGCGGAAAAATCTCGAGTTGTTGCCTTAGACGTAGCTTATAGAAAACGTGCTTACGAACAGATTTCGGCGTTGGCAAGCGATTTTGGGATTTATGCCTATGTATGCGGCTGTAAAAATCCCGATATCACAGAAGAACCGCTGTGCGGCACTACCTGGGGAAAGCATTTCGAGAATGCCTTCGGACAGAAAAAACTATTTGATATTTAAATAAATTTAAAGGAAACGATTACGAGAGACACTAAAAAGAGATAAAAGTCTTTTGAGAATTATTGAAAGAATTGAAGCAAATTTGTCAAGGTGAAAGATTTGATCCCACCTTTTCCACCATATATGGTGTGCTTCGCTTAGACCAATCACATTCTCGGACAGCCTGTCAAGGTGTGACCCTTCTTTAATTTTCCTTTGCTGAAAAAAATTAAAAAAGCTTGCAATTTTCTTCGTTTTTGTTCTACTATCCTTCTTAAGGAAAAAGCAATTTCCTATCATCCATCTTGTTGAAAAAACAATGAAACCATTAGAGTCTGATTCTGAACATAGAAAACCTTGGTCTCCTCCAATATTTAGATGGGCAGGTAGCAAAAAAAAACTGGTTCCAATTTTATTGAAGCATTGTCCATCAAACTATGGACGATATATAGAACCATTTGCGGGATCTGCTTGTTTATTTTTCGCTTTAAAACCAAAGAAGGTCATTCTTGGCGATATTAATGAAGAGCTTCTACATGCATATAATACTATTCGCAATCACCCTAAAATAGTTGCACGTGCAGCCAAAGCCATTCCCAACTCTAAAGTGATGTATTATAAAATTAGAAATACAGATCCTAATATACTCAATCCAGTTGATCGTGCAGCCCGATTTGTTTACCTCAATCGTTTTTGTTTTAATGGCGTATATCGTGTTAATAAGAGAGGACAATTTAATGTGCCTCGTGGTTACAGAACTGGCCAAATCCAGGATGAGTCTATGTTTTATCGCTATTCATTGTTGCTTAGATCTGTTGAATTTCGTATTGGTGACTTTGAAAAATGTTTGCAGGATACCCAAAAAAATGACTTTTTATATCTTGATCCCCCTTACGCAACAAATGGCCATCGTCGGACAGGTGAATATGGAAATAATTGTTTTGAGTCAAAAGATATAATTCGATTAGTCAAGATTTTAAAGCAAATTGATAAAATAGGAGCTCGTTTTTTGCTTTCATATGCCAATACTTCTGAGCTAGCAAATTTGTTGCCTAGCTGGACTTGCAATAAGTTGTTGGTACGTCGCCACGTTGCTGGATTTGCAAAGCATAGAGTTAAAGTAAAAGAAGTAATAATCTCTAATTTTTAATAAACTTTATTTGACTATGAATATTACTAACAAAAAAGCTAGTGACCACAAAAACGATAGTATTTTAAAATTAGTGGTCATAAGTGATATGCATGTATGGGATAAAGGAAAAAACAAAGAGGTTGGATCATGGCTAAAAATGGGACAACCTGAGGATATACCGAATCAGCATCCTATCATTGGACTGTTAGATCGAATTAAAGAGGAAGAGATCAAAGCAGACTATCTCCTGTGTTGCGGTGATTTGGCTGATAAAGCTAATCCAAAAGCACTAATTTATGCTTGGGAGCAAGTTATAAAGCTTAAGAAAGCAATATCTGCAAAACAGGTATTTGCCACTTCTGGAAACCATGATGTTGATTCACGTTATAAATATAACGATTACGATGCAAAAGGAACATTACAATCTCTAGTTCCTCTCTTCCCGATAGAAATAGAACCACTAAACGATAAGTATTGGGCAAAAAATTACGTTATTATTGATAATCATAATTGTCGATTTGTTATACTAAACAGTAGTGCTTATCATGGGCAAGGGAAAGTTTCTGACGAGACTCCACCGGAGTATCTTCACGGCCGTGTATCTAAACGTACAATATTATCATTAGAACATGATCTTAGGTTAAAGGGAAACTCAAAAATCGTTAATATCTTATTATGCCATCACCACCCCCATAAACATAATGATATTGAGCTTGACGACTACAGCGAAATGACAGAGGGTTCTCGCCTCCTTGAGATACTCGGATGTGGAAAGTATGGTAGATGGGTAATCATACACGGGCACAAACACCACCCTCGACTTTGTTATGCTGCGGGAGGTTCTTCAGCGCCAATTATCTTTTCAGCAGGAAGCCTGTGTGCTAAACTCTATCCCGAGCAACAAGCACATGCTCGTAATCAGTTTTATGTTATTGAATTTCCCTACGGCAATTTCTCAAATCTCGGATTAGAAATTGCTGGCCGTTTTAAGTCTTGGGATTGGATTCCTGGTGACGGATGGCAAGTCGCCGATAACCGTTCTGGCCTTCCTGGTTTGGGTGGTTTTGGCTATAGAACCGAAATTTCTATAGTAGCCGAAAGGATTTATGAATTATTGGTTCAAAATGACAAACCCTTTTGTGAATGGGAATATATCTTGGGAAAAATACCTCAGCTTGATTTTCTATTTCCTAAAGACAAAAACCTCTTAGTTGAAACTCTTCAGAATAAGCATCAACTTGAAATACTAACTTCTACTATTGGTTCAATTAAACAAATAGGAAAAGGGAAAAAGAATATATGAGTTCTGATGTCAAGGTAAGTTATCCATTTGAGTCATTTAATGCCCGATATCTTAATCCCTCTCAAGTTGCAAGCTCATTTGTTCCTCCAAGTCAATATGAACAATTAGTAAAACAGCGTCATACAGTGGTAGTTGGTCCTAGGGGGAGTGGCAAGACTACTTTATTGAAAATGTTACAAGGGGAAGCTTTAGAGGCCTGGCAGCACCCATTTGCTAATGAATTCAGAAATAAAATAAATTATACTGGCGTGTTCATTCCTGCAGATCGAAGTTGGAAAGCTCAAATTGATGCTTTAGGTAATAAAAAGTTTTCAGAAGAACATAGTCGCCTTTTCGGTATTGCATCATTTACTACCCATGTCTTACGTTGTTTTATTTCAGCAATTATTTACAGAGTACATCCACCTCAAACTGAGGGTTTAAATTCACATCGTCGTGTAGTCCTATCTTTAGAGCAAGAGGCACTTTTTGTGAAAAAACTTTCCGATTCATGGTTATTACCATCCCATGTACCTAGTCTAATTGGTCTACATTTTGCGTTAGCTACACGCCTTTCTAAAATAAAAATACTGAGTAGCCAGGAATCGTTGCTTGACGAAAAGGACAGAAGCAAACGGTTAGCTGATGAAAAGATTTTGCATCTATCTTTTTTGGATTGTATTGTTGAAGCGATGGATCTATTTGAGGATATATCTAAAGAGCGTAATACAAAGTGGGCGCTGTTATTTGATGAACTTGAAATAGTACCTGAACAAATTCGCGATACCGTGATCCCTTCCATGAGAAGTGTTGATTCAAGAATTCTATTTAAACTTTCACTGAGTCCTTTTAATGCGAATATCCAAACATCTGTAGACTCAGTTATGCCTGCTCACGATTATGATGTTCTTCAATTATGGTATTCAAGCAAGGAAGATGGTTATCCCTTTTGTCATGAGCTTTTGAGATTAATGCTCAAAGCCCGTGAAATTGAGGATCACTCTGAAGATGTAATATTTGGTCCATCAGAATTCGATCAATCTAAAAAAGAGTATGAAAATCATATTTCACACTATAGCCCTGGATCAAGACAGTATGAAAGAATATTAAGTTTGGCGAAAAAGGATCAATCTTTTAACCGTTACCTTCAAGAGCATAAAATTGATGTAGATAAGATACATATGATAAAGGGATCTGAGCGTGCTAGTGATATTCGTAAAATAATATCCATAGTTGTAGTTCGAGACGAATTTAGAAAAGCTGACAATCCTACAGCGGACAATTCTGATGAAATTTTAAATATTAAAAATGGCAAATTGAGAAGTAGAAAAGATGTTCACATATATGGAGGAGTAAAGTCTCTTTTCGCTATTACAGAAGGGAATCCACGCTTGTTTATTGGAATGGTTGATCGTCTTTTGGATCAAAGACAATCTACAGATAATAAAGTACTTCCACACATACAGACTGCTGAAATTAAGAATGCCGAAAGACGATTTCGTGCATTCCTAAAAACTATTCCTTGTTCTTCTCTAAAAGGAAACCAACCCACGCGTGGTGTGCTTACCTTAATAGATATAATTGGAGAAGCATTTCGTAAGAATGTAATAACAGACGAGTTTACTCCGGAACCCAAAGGAAGTTTTATTGTTGATTCACGTACACCTCCAGATTTACTAAAATCTCTTGGTGAAGCTTTGAATGCTGGAGCATTAGTCTATGTTCCAGATCGAGATTCCGATATTGTTATCAATTCAGTAAGAGAAAAGAGATTTCGTCTTTCTTTTTTATTAGCACCTAATTATTGCTTACCTTTAACATTAATGAGGCCAATAAATCTTAGTTCTCTTTTGCCATCCTCTAGTATGCAAAAAAGTCTTTTTTAATAATGCATGAAAGAAAATATGAATGATTCTATTTCTATAAAGCCATGGTTATTTAATGAACAATCTCCAAATAAATATCATGTGATCGTTGCTGCTTTAGGTTACGAAGAGAGAGCTCGTTTTATTTCTGAAAAGATTGGGTTGCAAATCAATAGAAAAATTGCATCAGCTTTTCATACGAGAAAAGTGCTTTCTTATTTTGATAATGAAGCTTGGTTTAAAAATGCAGGATACATGATAAATGAAGTACCTGACTGTGAATTTAAAAAATGGTGGGTTTCTGAACTACACTCTATAATAAAAAATGCTGATACCGAACTAAATCTATGTGTGGACATTTCAAGCTTTAATCGTTTTCGAACGGCAGTGCTTATAGAGGGAATCTTGGAAATATCCAAACAAAAGGTGATAAACACTGATTTTGTATATGCACCTGCTAAATTTTCTGTACCATCAGAGGATCCAGGCGTTATGGAAATTTGTGGACCTGTCACAGACAAGTTCGCAGGTTGGACAGACTATCCAGATTATCCTGTGAATGCCATAGTTGGAATAGGATACGAGCCTGAAAAAGCAGTAGGCGTTATAGAATTTCTCGAGCCAAATAAAGTATGGATATTAGTGCCATCTGGTGAGGACAAGAATTATGATGAAAGAGTTCGTGAAGCAAATCGTGATTTGTGGGATATGTTCTCCCCTAAACAATTTATTAGTTATGAGGTTAGTAATCCTTATGAATACTTCATGATTTTAGAGGGGCTAGTTTTTGGAAGTCTTAAAAATGGGAGACCTATTTTAGTGCCATTTGGCCCAAAAATGTTTGCTTTATGCTGTTTATTAGTTGCATGTGTGCATTCTCCATACCCAGGCGTATGGAGAGTAAGTTCTGGTGATGCCGAAGTACCGTGTCAAAGAATTGCAAATGGGAAAATTGTAGGTATCTGTACAAAGTTTTCTCCAGTGGTAGGGTCAGGGTGTGACCCCACTCCAATGCCTGCTCTTGGCAAAGGAAATATGGAAAGACAAACTAGCACAAAAACAGGAAGGGTCTGAATTAATCAAGACCATAGAGGAGGCAGAAGAGGCGTTCGTGGATAGTTCTCTTGCGGACAGATTTGAAAGATGTGAAAATATCCTCGATGTGATTTACAAAAGAACAAGGGGAATATTTGCTTTACTGGAATACATTTTAAAAGATAATCAGAAAACAAAGTATCTTTCAGGCAAATGACAAGGAAGTAGTAAAATTTCTGGATAGCTCTTGGATCAAGAATCATGGTTAATCTCATTGAGGATAAGTCGCTCAGAGATAAGGTTTATGTGTTCAATGATAGAAAGGAAGCAGGGAGGCTTCTTGCCCGGAAGCTTTCAGGATACAAAGACGTTAATGGCATAGTGCTTGGCATCCCATCCGGTGGAGTGCCTGTTGCCGCCGAGATAGCAAAAGTTCTTGGACTTCCCCTCGATGTAATCATCGTGAGAAAAATTCAACTGCCTGATAACACGGAGGCTGGATTTGGTGCTGTCGGACCCGATGGTGAGGTATCGCTGAATACGAACCTTATTAGTCAACTCCGTCTCACACAGGAAGAGATCGAAAGACAAGTGCAGATAACGGTAGATATAATCAAAAGGCGCAACGAGCTTTTCCGGGAAGGACGCCCCTTCCCTTTGCTTAAAGATTCGGTTGTTATTATCGTGGACGATGGGTTGGCCTCTGGATACACGATGCTCTCCGCCGTAGATTTCATAAAAAGACATAAACCGGAAAAAGTTGTTGTTGCAGTTCCAACAGCGCCGAAAGGAACGGTTGATTTGATCCTGCCCCAGGTTGACGAGCTTGTCTGTCTCAATGTGAGAAGCGGACTTACCTTTGCCGTGGCTGATGCGTATGAGAAGTGGTATGACCTTGAGGATGAAGAGGTAATTTCGATCTTGAGAAGTTTCCACATTGGGTGAGGTTTTGATGTCCTGCGCGGTTGTTTTATTCGTTTGTTAAGCGACTGGATAAATTAGGTCACCGTCGTGACAACTCGAATAAAACAATCCCTCCCTTGATGGGAGGGAATAAGGGAGGGTGATCAGCCTT
>Ga0209323_10002022_pt1 | contig 13401 bp, 11 predicted proteins | sample Rifsed19ft2_FD_184014 | JGI IMG/M metagenome (GOLD analysis project Ga0209323, IMG submission 184014) | Soil microbial communities from Rifle, Colorado, USA - sediment 19ft 2 (version 2) | ecosystem: Environmental > Terrestrial > Deep subsurface > Rock core/Sediment | place: Rifle, Colorado...
CCTTGATTTCTCAAGCCCCTCCACAATTGCAATCTCTCCTTCTGTCCCTTTCAGATAACGCGCCTGTGGCTTTTCCCTATTGCAAGACAGATAAAAGCGCCTGTTGTCCTAATTACTAATTAAAAGCAAATGCCAATGTAAACAACGAATATAAGCCATTCTCAAATAATTAGAACCGTCTCATTAAATGACATTGACTTATTTTTCAAGACCTGACCCTCTTTTCCTTCAAGATTATAAAGATTCATTTTTCTGATTTTTCCGTCTGCAGCAACCTGTTCCAAAATGGAACAGGTTGAAATCTTATCTAATTCTTTTGTCTTGTAAATATTGTTTATGTGCTTAACTACAGCCGGTCTGTTTACGCCAAAAAGCCGCGATATTAAATGCGCGTCAAGCCAAACAGTATCCTTCTCAAGTTTTACTTGGATTTCAGGACCTTGCGTAGACCTATAGATAACAACATCGCCCTTTTTAAATTCTTTGCTTTTCATAGAAAACCATTCCTACAAATTACCTTCTCCCTACATCATGGCAATAATCTTTTCAATCCGCCTTTCTGCCTCTTGCCGCAAGAGCAGAATGGTTTTTAATGTCTGCCACATTGGTTGATGCAATCGCATTTAATTAAAACAGCCCCGTTTATCCACATTTATCCTTCCCTACGCAAACTACAAAGTGCGCTCTTTATTGTTTTTTCTAATTCATTTGGTCTGTCAATATGTTGCATTGCTGTCAGCATTTCATCTCTCCCTTTTTCGATTGTCTTTTCAACTTTATCTTTTATTTTGCCAATATCATATTCATTTGAATGTCCTCCATATAACTCATTGAGTTTTTTATACAGATTATCATCTTTCTTTTCTCTTAGAATATTAATTATTGTATCTGAAATATCATCACCGGATAAATTGAATATAGCTCCCCTTTTGGTCTTTAGCACTTCGTTAATTTCATTCAACTCATTTTTAGAGTTTATGTTATGTTTGATTTTATCTAGAAAATTACTAATGATAGGTTCGTTCACATAGTTTTTAATAGCCTCCAGTGCTGGGCCTTTTTTGTCACCGTTTGGGGAATAAAAAGCCTTTCTATCGCCAACCACTACCCACGGAATTTCTGACTTAATACATAATTCAATATAAACACCAAAAGCAGTATCACCACCCACATCAATTATGCTAACTCCCTGCTCAAAAGTGCGAATTTTTTCCTTAAAATCTACAAGCGTGAATATTATTCTATCGTATGGTCCTTCAACTAAAATTGCCCCTTTTGCAAATAGTATCTCTGCTTTTTGACGATTCAAAAAAATGTTTGTTTCTATTCTCAAGGAAACCTCTGGCGTAAAATTTGCGAGAGAATATGTCTTCGTATATTTATTATCTTTTCTGACAACTAAAATATTTTCTGTTCGAACAAAATTAACAAAGTAAGGAGAATGCGTTACGATTATTATCTGGGTTTCCTTCTTAACCATCTTCTCACAAAGGGAAATTATTTCTCTGATGAGATTTGGATGGATATGTATTTCTGGTTCTTCTATTCCGACAAAATAATTTTTGCCTCGATGTAAAAAGTTAGACAAAATAATTTTGCTTATCATCCCCTGTCCATGACTTTTGAGTTGAATTGGAATAGCATCTTTAACGATGGTAAAATCAAAATCCATTAGTTTTAATACACCCTGACTATCAACAACTGGATCAATAATGGCTTTTTCGGCATTCGTTGCTTTTTTAATAATTGCTTCCTGTTTTTTTACTTTATCTCTGACAACCTCAATAAATTTTTTAACCGCCTGCGTGATTAGGCTACTTTTCTCAATGGGGAGAAATTCCTTAAGTTCATTCAAATGATTAACATCTCTAATCGAAGGTGTAATAAAATAACGAATCTTTGATAATAATACAGGAACTGATTTATTATCTATTGGTTTGTTATTTAAACGATATTGTTTTTTATATGTATTTTTATCATGGCCAGATGCAACACATTGAATGACAAAAGACTCATCATTAGAATGGTATGATTTTCTTTGATATTTTTTAGGCAATAACTTCTTAACATTATTAAAATACAGTTTAATAGTAATCTTGGATGATTTTTTGTCTCCTATTCGACCTGTTCTTAATTTTGATTTTCTTATATTAAAGTCTTCCTCAACTATATTATCTGTTGATGGAGCCAATGCAAATTGTATTGCTTTCAAAATGTTAGATTTCCCTGTATCGTTTTCTCCTACTATTACTGTAAATGGACGTAGCTTTATTTGCTGAAAACTTTCTTGGCTAAAAGATCTAAAACCTTTTATTTCAATTAAGTTTAACATGGTGAATATTAGAATCTAATCACTTCTCTAAGTTATTACCTTCTCAACTATCCTTTAATATCCTTTATTGAACCCAAAACAGAAGAAAGAAAATTATTTTTATAAAAAACCTCTTTATCTTTTGTTATGAATTTATATTTCCACCCCGCTTTTTTGCAGTATTCTTCTGCGGACATCTTCTTTAATTTTGTAGAGAGTAAGAATAAAAAAGGCAGCCCTTTTGTCTCGTGGATTTCCTTACTGCCATCATTAAACTCAACAAGAAAATCTGGAATGTAGTGCCTCTTGATGAAAAAGAACTGATAAGGAATTTTTATATTGTGCCTTTTAGTCCACTTTTTAACTCCGGGCATACCTTCCAACTCAACCATATAATACTTTTCCAAATCAGAGTCATAAAATTCCTCACCGTAAGGACTGCGTTTTAAACCAATAAGTTTTCCTCTATTAACCTTCATAATACTGGTGGATTTTTAAGGATGCCTTCTATCAGAGCAGGGTCTAAAAACACCTCTCTAAGCTCGGTCATAGCAAACCATAACTTCTTCAATGTATTTTTATCTTCAATGGTAAACAAATCATTGCCTAACAAAAAACGCTTCTTTATATGGTCAATTAAAACTTTATAAATAAGATCCTGTCTTTTGTCAGGGTTACGGTCATATTCTTTAAGGCTGTCTCTGCAAAGAAATCCCAATTCATTACCAATCATTTCCTTTAATTGCTCAGCCTCAAATTCGGTGAACTTATTTATCTGCGGAATATCTATCTTAAACTCATCAAAAGCCTCCTGCTCGTTAAAACCAGATGCCAATTTTCTCTTTTTTATTTCTCTGATTGTCTGTTCAATATCTATCTGTTCAGTCTGATATTGGTAGTTATCCAGATATTCCTGCCACTCGTGAATAACCTTTAACGCCTCTTTAGATGGTTCTGGAATGCCATCAATAATCTCCTGTATATCTCCAATTACATTTTTAACATCTTCTGGCTTATGGTCTATCGTCTCAATTCCGAACTCTTTAGGCTCAGGTATCTTTTTAATATCTATCAATTCATCAGGATTAAGAGTGCCTTCGTATTGGTCTGCATCCAGCATCTCCCAGAGCCAATCGTGTTTTAACACAGGATGGTCAACCACTAAACACTGCTCCCATTCGTCTTTGTTTTGCGGGTCAATTCTCCGCAATCCTCTACCGATAACCTGCTGACCATAAACAGAGTATTTTTCACCTGTATATTCGTTCAACTTATAGCAGAACTTCCTAAAGAGAAGGATGACGGATATATTCTTCACATCCCAACCTTCACGGAGCATAAGAACTGAAACAATTGCATCGTATTCACAGTCTTTTAAGTGCCTGTTTATTGTCATCGCTGCTTCTTTTTCTTCATCTTCGCTTTCGTTGGTAACAAGAAGCGTTTTCATTTTAAACTCTTTCTCTAACATTTTGGCGATATTCTTGGCATCTGTTATTGAAATGGCAACCACAAATAATAGGGGTTTATATAGCGGCTTACCATCATCCCCTAAAAGCATACCTTTGGTTTTTTGATAATCAAGACACTGTTTGGCAATCGCTATTTGCTGCCACATAGGCTTTTCATTGGTGATATATCTCGTGGCTTTAATCTTCCTGCGCTCAATTTCTTCCCATGGCACTTCTTCGGCTTTGATTTCCTTGCCAGTTTCTGTATCCTTATAAGTCAATTTAACTTTTTCAATATCTGGTTTACAAACAATGATTCTCTTGATAATCCTGTCCTGCATAGCCTTCTTTATGCCATATTCTAAAATCTTCTCGCTGTCAGGGTGCAAGCCGTCTAATCGGTCAGGTGTGGCAGTGGTATCAAGCCTGAATATCCTCTGCGGTTTTAATTTATCCAGCACATCATTATAATTTTCTGCTTTGGAGTTATGTGCCTCGTCGTTAAAGATGACGATGTTGCCTAAATTCTTCTGGATTATCTCTAAACTAACCTTGCCCTCATAAATCTGATGGATATTGCCTAAAATAATGCTTGCCTGTCTTATGCCCGTCGGGTCTTTTCCCTGTTCCATCATATGTAAAACAATTCTTTTGGCTAAATCACCTGTGCCGTTATAGAAAAATTGGAATGCGTTATAGACAAAAGTCTTGCTTTCAGGGTCAAATTCATCTTTTAGTCTTGCCCTGACAATTGTATTAGGCACTAAAACAATAAATTTACTTACATCGTGGACAATCATAAAATAGGCAATCATTCCGCCGATAATTACAGACTTTCCTCCGCCTGTAACCACTTCTACAAGCAAATCCTTCTTGCCTAAAATCTCGTAGGAATAGATTGCTCTCTTAACGGCTTCTGCTTGATGGCGGTATAATGGCGGGACAAAATTAGGGTCATCTATATTTTTGAGGAAGTCTTTAACCTTGAGTTTTTGCATCTCACTCAAGGCAACATCATACCCTTGCCTGCACCATTCAAAAAAATTCTTCTCATGTTCTTTAAAAGCGTATTTCATGCTTTTTCTTCTTTTCCATTCTCAACTTTATCTTTAATAAGCTCGCTTAAATATCCGTCTTGAATCTTATCAATAATCCTTATTAAAATTGCCATCCTGAACAACTGCGAATGAAGTATTATTGTTCCGTTTTCTTGATTAATTTTTATAGCTCCCCGCTTTTCCAAATCCGGCAGATATTGGTAAACATTCTTTATTTCTGTATATTTGCCAATTTCCTGCCGCGATAAAGGCTGCCATGCTACCGCTAAAACATCCAATATTTTTTCTCGCCCGCTTACCTTGCCTGAGAAATTGTACATTTCCGCAAAATCCTTCTGCTGAAGTTCTGTTGCGGTATGATTTATGGCTTTTGTCCAATCGGTATCATCAATAAATCTATCAATATCGTATTCAATCAAATTATGTCCGAGCAGTTGAATAGAGTGTGGATAACCGCCTGTCGCTAAAATATATTTATCTAATGACGATTGATTCCAAGTAACATTTGCCTCTTTAAACCCTTTTATTAATACTTCTTTAGCTTCCTCAATAGGCATTACACCTAAGCCTATGGAGTCAAACTGTCTCCGCGCTGAGGGGTCGCCTTTAAAGAAATCGATTAGCGCGCTTTCATAGCCTATTAGTAAAAAAGATATATTACCCAAATTTTTAACATCCAAGGTAGTTATAATTCCTCTGAAAAGCTGTGCGCAGGATTCAATGTCATCTACGTTTTGCATCTCATCAATAACGATAATGATGCCATCTTTTTTCTTATCGCCCTCTTCATTTTTAACTGCTTCTATTAAATTGGAAAGTATCGAAATTAATTGATCCCTGACTGCTATTGTTTTTTCTTCTGACTTTAACTCTACGGAGAAAGCGCCTATACTGAATTTACCGTTTTTAAGAAGCGAGCCTAATCGTTTGCTTAGCATGTCTAATACAGACGATGAAATATTATCAGTTAATTCATTTAGGCTTGACTGTAAAACCGTATTTATAGACTGCCCTTTATCAGCACTATAATACGATACTAAGAAATTCAAGCCGCCTAATTGCGTATCGTTATTCTCAGCAATGGATATCAACAGTTTCGCTAAAGCGGTTTTTCCTATGCCGCGTTCGCCAAAAAGGAAAAAACTTGAAGGCATTCCTTTTTTAACCTGTTCCAGTTTCCTTATTATCCTTAAAACGTAATCTTTCCTACCAGCAAACAGATTAGTTGATACCACAGAATTTGGATTAAAAGGATTATATTTCATATATACCCCCTATTTTTCTATATATGACCCATATATTAAGCCAAAATCCCATATATTCCTCATAGAAACCATATATATTGCCTATATAACCTCTACCTCTTTAGTCTTTATCGCTTCACCGCCGAGATTATCCTGCACTCTGCAAGCGATAGTATATTTCCCCGGTTTCTCAAATTCCCTTTCTGCCTTCAAGACAGCCGCATATTTTTTATCTTTCTGCTCCCGCATTAGAGCGTATTCGCTTTCTGCAAATCTTCCTTCTGTAAAATTAAAATCCCACTGACAGTTTATTAAATATCCGTCAATATTGTTACTTCTTGCACCTATTGCCTCAAACTTATACTTAAGCCCCTCTACTTTCTTATATGAAACATCCATAATTGAAGGCTGCGAAATAAATTTTAACAGAAATTCGCTTTTTGCTGTGTCCTGATAATGTTCTAATATCCTCTTCCTGAACAATTGGCTGTTTACTGGTATCAGTTCTATATCTATTGCTAAATTCTTTTTATAAAAATAACTTTCCAAGACTCTTGAGTATTTCTGTAATGACGGCGGAAATACCCACGCTATTACTTTCAATTTCAATCTCATATTCTCTTGATAGCGCAGCCTTAAAACATCTTGTGCAAACTTTTTCAATCGTTCTTCTGACAGAGATTCATGCGGTTTAACCGAACCAATTAGAATAGATGTTGAGGCATTCATCACGCCTGTGATTTCACCTTCTCCTGTAAAACGTCTTACCTCATAACAGGTTAAAATAAAGTCTTCAAATTCCTTCTGCCCAATGAACTCAAACTTTTCAATAGGATAAACACCCATATAATACACATGCATATCAGGCAGTTGTTTTATAGTTAATTCTAAAGAGGTTTGCTTATCTTTTTTGGGGTTCTCAACATTCACAGAAGCAGTCCTGCCTGAAATATCCTCTGCGTCTTTAATCAAGCGGTTTAGGGTTACCGAAGAAGCAACTCTGGAAATATCGCATCCGATAAATTTGCGGTTAAGTTTTTGAGCCACTGCGCAAGCAGTGCCACCACCCATAAAGAAATCAGCGACAACATCTCCTTCTTTAGACGATGCTTTAATTATGCGTTTCAATAATTCTTCTGGTTTTTGTGTTGGGTAACCAAGCCGCTCTTTTGATGATGTGTTGATGATTGGAATTTGCCAAACCGAACTCAGGTTTTTCCCTTTCTCCACAACTTCATCAATGTAAATCTTGTAATGATGGCTTTTACCCTTACCAGCATGTCCCCATATCCACTCCCGACTATCAGGGTCAACATGTAATTCCTGCTTTTTCATTTTGAGATATTGTTCTCTATCTACGAGTTCAGTTACTTCGTTTAAGCGATGCTTGTCGGACTTTGAGTAAAAGAAAATGATATCGTGCTTGGAGTTAAATCTTTGGGGTGTGAACATTAATCTTCCCGTATAGCTCCAGACAATTTCACTCCTGAGGTTTTCATATCCAAATATTTTATCCATTTCACACTTTATATAATGGCTTGCGTGCCAGTCACAGTGGACATAAATTGAACCAGTATCTTTTAATACCCGCCTCATCTCCCAAAGACGAGCATTAAGCCAGACTAAATAACTTGGCAAGCCGTCTTCCCATATATCATAAAAAGTTCTAACCTCATTATCATCTCCCCATATTTGATTATAGTTTCTGCCAGAGAAAAACGGCGGGTCAATGTAAATCAGGTCTATGCAGTTTGAAGGTAATGCCCTCAATATATGAAGATTATCCCCAAAGAAGATGGCATTGAGCGGGATTTTCTTGTGCTTTGGGTCTAAAAAACCGCCTGCGTCAGGCGAACCAAAACTGATAATATCTTCAGGGGTATTTGGTTGGAGATAAGGAAGTTTTAAAAAAGGAAATACGCTATCAAAGGCTTTCTCAGAGTCAAAACCCATCGGCGGGTTTGTCTGGTCAGGAAGATTATGGACTCCACGTCTTCCTGCACGGGACTTGATAGAATCTGCCTTAAAAACAACCTTCTGCTCCGGCAGTTTCTGCTCTTGGCTTTCTTTTTCAAGTTGCGCAAGTTCCTCTACATCCTGCGTCGCCTTTGACCTGCTGTCTTCTTTGTGACTCATCTTATCCATAATCTTATTTTTTATATACAACTAAGGGCAGAAAAAGTATAGAAAATGGGGACGGATTTATTTTCTTATTATCCCGCTTTTCCCCACCCTCTTTGAAACATCTTTGCTCTTTATAATTTGCCCCCCACCCAGGCCTCTCCCGCAAAGGGGCAAGGGAGAAAGTGTATCCACTATTTTAGAATTGCCCCTTCTCCACCTCTCTCACTATCGCCTCAACAATATCCTCTTCCTTTACCTTCTTTGCAGGCTTTCCTTTTATATACAAAAGCCCTACCCCGTCGCCGCCTGCTATGCCTATATCTGATTCTACTGCCTCGCCTGGACCATTTACCACGCAGCCCATGACAGCGATATTGATTGGCTTTGTGATATGTGAAAGCCTTTTTTCTATTTCATTGGCAAGGGTTATTATATCCAGCTTGATTCTTCCGCAAGTTGGGCATGATATGATATTCACTCCCCTCTCCCTCAGTTTCATTGCCTTTAGAATCTCCCATCCTACCCTCACCTCTTCTACAGGGTCGCCTGTCAGAGAAACCCGCAAGGTGTCGCCTATGCCTTCTGATAGTAAGATGCCGAGACCTGCTGCTGATTTTATTGTGCCTGAAAATATAGTGCCTGCCTCTGTTATGCCTATGTGAAATGGATAATCAACCTTTTTGGCCAAAAGCCTGTATGCCTGAATGGTCTTCCACACATCAGACGCTTTTAAAGATATTTTTATTTCGTGGAAATCTAAATCTTCCAGTATCCTTATATGCCTTAATGCGCTTTCCACCATTGCCTCTGCTGTGGGATGGCTGTATCTTTCCAGTATGTCTTTTTCAAGAGAACCCGCATTGACGCCTATTCTGATGGGTATCTTCTTGTCTTTTGCTGCCTTTACTACTGTCTCAATTCGCTCTTTATTACCTATATTGCCGGGATTCAGCCTTAAACCGTCAATCCCTTTATCAATAACTTTTAAAGCCAGCCTGTAGTCAAAATGGATGTCTGCAATAAGGGGGATATCTATAGATTTCTTTATCTTCCCTACTGCCTCTGCAGCCTCCATATTCGGGACAGCCGCGCGCACGAGCTCGCATCCTGCCTTTTCCAAAGCCTTAATCTGCTTGACTGTTGCCTTTACATCAGCAGTATCAGTATTTGTCATGGACTGGACAGAGATAGGGGAATTGCTTCCAATCTTTACTTTACCTACGGCAATCTGTGTTGTTTTTCTGCGGGTCATACTTTTGGCAAATGCAATCTTTGGCCAAATACTGTGTCAAAGCTGTCTGTCCAAATACTCACATACCTAAATAAAGTATGCTCCGTCTTGTCCAGCCATCCTTTCCTTGTCTTTGGCTCAAATCTTGCCATTTGAACGGAATGTTCGCCGCAATCCCCGCTCCTTGGAGCGGGGTCAAGGCGAGCTATGTCAATAGTAAAAATTCCTTACCGAGGAGAATCCCCGCAGCTTGCTGCGTGGTTCTTCAATTAATGTTAATGATACAAAAAAATTAGGCTGAAGGCCAAATAAAATAATGAAAATCTTCAGCCTTCAGCCTTAAGTCTTACTACGTGGTGCCCGAGGCCGGACTCGAACCGGCACGGTAGTTTCCCACCTCGGGATTTTAAGTCCCGTGCGTCTACCAGTTCCGCCACTCGGGCATAAATACAGGGGTTAGCAGTTAGGGATTAGTAAAGGTTTTCTCTTTTTCTTTTTACTAACTCCTAAATCCTAACCCCTAATCCCTGTTTATTTGGAGGCGGCGAGCGGATTTGAACCGCTGCATCGCAGTTTTGCAGACTGCTCCCTTAGCCACTTGGGTACGCCGCCTTTAGTGGAATAGTATAATTGCCGCTTCTCTTGTTTGTCAAGACAAATTACCTCTGCAAAAGTAAAAACATTGAAAAATAAAAACCCGTCAACTATGGCCGGCGGGTGTCACAATATTTTTTTATTTACTGTTCACAAATTGTAAATTGTAAATCGAAAATCTTCTTTAACCCTTCATCCTCTTTCTTCCAAAATATCCAAGGCCAAGAAGGCCAGTGCCAAGAAAAGGTAGGGTAGAGGGATTCAGGCACAGGGGGCAATGACCGGTGCAGGGCAATTCCGTCATTACATGCCACTCAAAATGCTTGCATCAACCTCCACTGTGTATACATTACTTCCGCCAATCTTCCAACTGATGCTCGCCATATGATATGAGTTTAGCCAGGTAGAGGATTGCTGTTGGCTTCCACCTAATACTGGCATACTCTGCGACATTATTACCGCTATGAACTATCAGCCCCATCTCCAGAAAGCGTATAATGCCTGCTCCGATCATAATAATCCAAAATCTATAATCCCCTGTTCTTATGTGCCATAAAGTAAGGTATAGTAATTAATGTGTCATAAATTTAGAAGTGTAAAAAATATTTACACAAGTAGAGACCTACTATTGTTAATGAATGAAAACTATTAAGACTAAAATATCAATTATATCAACGTGTTAGCATCAAAATCAAAAAATAAGGATAGGTGTAAAATATTTTGTATACTTTTTGTTGAATAAGAACAGGCTATCTTCTGGCAGCCGTAGACTTTTGGTAACTGCAGGCTTTAGCCTGTCAAATCAAGGTGTTACGAGAGGTTACCAAGTACATCAAGTAGATCGAGTACATGGGGATCCATAATGATTTAGGTGTCAATTTATTTTACACATTCTCTATTTTATAAACTATTTATAAACTTTATACTTAGGGTGATTAGAAAAATATTGAGAAAATTAAATAAGTTATAGGAGTGTATGAATAATTTAGAAATAATGGCACGGATGTTGCAATATATTTATTACGAGAGTAATTATAAAAGGGAGGTTAATTATGAATCCAAAGCTAAGGCCAATAGTTTTTATGTTCTTAGTGGTAGCATTAAACAGTTTAATTCAAGCAATTGGATCGTTCCATATAATACGCAGGACAGAGCGATTGATGGTTATATAACCCCAACATTAGGCAGTATGTATTATGTTGTCTTTACTGTTGACACCGCCCTCTTACAGTCAGATTATGCGATTCACTTTGACCTTTACAACACAGCATTAGCAAGAAGAGCAACCACTGATATTGATATAACTCAGTTCGCACCCTTCTCACATGATGCACAGTCAAGGCGTGTACCGGAACCTCACACAATTCTGCTTCTCGGAATAGGGCTTTTAGGACTTTGGATTGGAAGAAAGGGATTGAGATTTAGCAAAGGAGTTGATTAAACCATGCGGTTTACACTTCAGCATCACCTTAATGCACTGCACATTTACTGTTTTCTCCTGCGCATAGGCATAAAAAAGGAATTTGCCATCGCTCTATCAAGGAGGTATGAAAGTATAATCCATAGGTACATTTATAAAAACTGGCTGTTGATTACCAGACAGCAAGCTGGCAAGTAATTCACTAGCATTTTCAGCATATCCCATATTATGTTATACCAAAAATTACTATTGACAGCTTTCTTTGCATGTTATATAAAACAAATATTGTTAATCCATTATTCAGCCATGATCCTTCCCTTTTAATTTAATATGTACTACACTACATGTCCTAGATGTTTAGAAAAGTTTTATGTAACTCTGACAGAAAAGGAGTTTGATTGCCCTTTCTGCAATTATACTATAAGACATAGTGAACTGGTAAGAAGGGAATCAAGAAGGGACAACATGCAGCGGGAATGCGAGATTTTAAGGAAAGGGATAAATCTATCTGCCCAGACCGTAAATATCTCAAAGGGAGGATCGTGCATAGTTATGCGGGGGGCAATCCAGTTTGAGGAAGAGGAAACCATTCATATTATAATAAAAGACCTTGATATAAAATCAGACGCCAGTGTTGTTTGGGTTAAACGGTTTGACAATATTGTGTCAAGAGTAGGATTAAGATTTTGTTGATATTTTTTGCCTTGAACCTATATACCAGTTAACCATCCGGTCTATCCCTTATCTATGTTAAATTCTGGCTTATATAAAAGTACTTCCTTTGTCTGAGAAATATCTACAAGGGAATGTCTGACATTGCCTTGCTGCGCTATAGACAGGTTTAATGCGCTGTGGACTGAAGATAATATATCTCAACCTCTAACCTCCAGCCTTTAACTTGTCTTTGACCCCCTCATTCATGCTCCCTGTCCTGTATCCCTGCAAATCAAGCGTTATATATATAAATCCCTGTTTCTTGAAGCCTTCAACAATGGCATTTCTAATTCCTTCTTCCAAAAACCTGCTTATCTCAGAAGGCATTACCTCAATCCTTGCTATCTCATTATGATATCTGACCCTGAACTGGGAAAAACCTAAATTACGGAGAATCTCCTCGCATCTCTCAATCTTATCCAGTCTTTTTTCTGTTATCCTTGTCCCATAAGGAAATCTTGATGAAAGGCAGGCAAAGGAAGGCTTTTTCCATGTCTCAAGGCCGATGGCGCGGCTTACTTCCCTTATCTCAGGCTTTGAAAGGCTGGCCTCCACAAGGGGGCTTCTTATACCAAGCCCTTTTGCAGCCTCTCTGCCCGGCCTGTAATCACTTATATCATCAGCATTGCTGCCGTCAGCCACGTGCGCAATCCCCAATTCTTTTGCCTTTTCATTGCATATTTCAAAAAGCTCGCTCTTACAGTAGAAGCATCTTTTATCAGTATTGTCAGCAAAGTTCGGTATGAGGAGTTCATTTGAATCCACTATAATGTGTCTTGCGCCAATCTCCTTTGCCAGCCTCTTTGCATCCTGAAACTCCCTGTCAGGGTATGTCGGAGAAGTGGCTGTAATGGCCACGGCCTTATCCCCAAGGGTATCAACAGCAACCTTTAAAAGAAATGTGGAGTCCACCCCGCCTGAAAACGCCACAAGCACAGAGCCCATTTCCTTGAGGATAGCCTTCAGGTGATTAAGCTTATCTATAGCCTGTTCCCCTGACTCATGGCTTCTGACTCCTGACTCCCGCAGCCTCATACCATCATCCCTCTCAAAACTTCGTCTTCCAGCGGTGAATCAACCTCAAAGGTCGCTGCCTCTGAATCCCTTAAAAGTTTAAGCATCCTCTTCCCATTAGCCTTTTCCCCGGCGTATCTTAAAATCATCCTGCCAACGAGGTCTTGTGTGCCGTTTTTAAGCAAACCACATATCATTGCTGTTGGTCCTGGAAAACCCAATGGCTCTATCAAGGTATCG
>Ga0209323_10002028_pt1 | contig 13382 bp, 18 predicted proteins | sample Rifsed19ft2_FD_184014 | JGI IMG/M metagenome (GOLD analysis project Ga0209323, IMG submission 184014) | Soil microbial communities from Rifle, Colorado, USA - sediment 19ft 2 (version 2) | ecosystem: Environmental > Terrestrial > Deep subsurface > Rock core/Sediment | place: Rifle, Colorado...
TATCATTAAATGCCCAAACTCCGTTGTAGAGACTATGGTTTTGACTGTGAATTTGTCTCAGAAGCGCCAGAGGTAGCAAAGGTAATTGAAGCCTATGGAAAGCATTCTGAAGAGGAACACGGAATAGAATATTCTAAGGAATCATTGATGCAATTCATACTTAGACAAGGCTAAAATCTATACAGAAAATTTACTCTCCTATTGAATTTCCCTTTTGTAACTCCAACAAATGATGGAATTATCGAAAAATAGGTCATTACATTTATAACAAAAAATTCTTGGATTTAGGTAATCATGATCAATCTTGATAAAAAAAATCCAAATGAACAACCCATTACTTTTTCAAAGATTATTTGGAAAAGCTCTATTCTTGCAATGATATTTGCTTTGCCTGCATTAGGAATTTTTCTTGGAATCTACTATAGTACTGGAGATCTTCTTGTAGGTGCAATTCTTGGTTTTGGGGTACACTTTGCTACTCTAATATTTTCAGGGAGGATTTCAAAATGGCTTGTGAAATTTCAAGAGTAAGAATTCAGAGGAATATTGAGGTGGCTCTAATATGATGGGAGATAGAGATTATAGACAGCTAATTAAAAATGCCATTGAATCTATAGGACGAGATATTGAACCTAAAATTGATCCAAAAGACAACAAAACAATTCACATTCATGAGGTTGTAAGGTGTTTAAGACGATCATATTATGATAGAACTGATCCTATTGACTCTCAATGGACTAGTTTTAATAATTTAATGACTGGCCTCCTTCAAAAAATGGAATATGGCGGGAAAGAAGGAGAATTTCAAATTGAAGACATTATCTTAAAGGGAAAAGCTGACATGATTGTTGATGATGCGATTATTATTTTCCGTTCAACTTTGGAAGTTCCAGAGAACCCATTTTCTTCAGATCTTTTATTTCTTAATGCATGTATGTGGATCTTCAAAAAAGTAGAAGGTGTTATTGTTTACATGACCTCAGATGGGAAAGAATCATCATTTTCTCTGAGCAAAGACAATAAGATGTTTGAAGAAGTGGTAAGGCGTGTTCGCGTTCTAAAGGATCTTCTTGTGGAACAAAAGGTTCCTATTTTAGAACCATCAAATGAATGCTCATCTTGTCAATATTATGAAAGATGTTTCATCAAACAAAAGATAGGAAAACAAATCAATATACAAGATCTTTTCGGACTAGGAAAATCTAGTGAAAAGAATTAGTAAGTAGTTTTTTTAATTGAACTACTCTAGTGGTTCTGGATGTCCTTTACCACGAAGAGCAAATGTTACTACTGCTAATGCAATTGCTACTCCGAGTGCTGAACCAAATGCTGCCATACTTGCTTCTGCCATTTAGTGAATGCAAGTTATTGGATCATATATAACTTTGCCAATTTTTTTTTGCTTTAAACAAATAATCATAATTTTCTAGTTTTATGATACAATACCAATTTGTTCCTAAAAAATGGAAATTATTCCTTTAATTCCTTGAGGGTATGTTCAAGATCCTCAATTTCGTCATTGAATAACTCAACCATCTCCTTCAGAAGAAGTTTTTGTTGTTCAGATTCTCTTTTTTCTGCATTTATTCTACTGGCAATTTTTTCAAGACTTGCTATTTTCTCATTCAACGTAGTAGTTAAGGTAAGCAAAAATGATTCATATTGTTTTAATTCTATGGATAGTGATGTATCTGTTGCCTTTAGTGATTCTTCATCACCACCCTCAATAAATTCAGTTAATCGTCCTCGTAAAACTCGGAGCTTGGTTTCAGTTCCTGTAAGTTTTTCGAGATTTGTTGATATTTTTGGAGAAACAGAGGAATTCTTTTTATTTTCATAATTTGATAGCTCCATCCTTGCAAGTTCCTCACTCATGTAACTTGTCATTTTTTTTACAAGAAGTCCTTGTTTTGTAGCCTCATTTTGTTGATGTCTTACTTCGTCTCTAATTTTTTCAAGATTATTGATCTCATCATTTAAGGATCTGGTAATTTTAAGTAGAAATTCAGTACTTTGAATTAAATTTCTAATAGAGTATGAACCAACAAGTTTAGTCATTTAGGTAATTCTCCAGATGATTTTTGCCAAAAATACTACAAAACCTGATGTCTGTTCGGCATGAACGAACTTTGACTATTCAAGATTATTATGGAAATTCGAAGGTAATCTCATTTTCTCCCCCGGCTGTAATGGAGCTAAGATTGAAAGATGCTTCTCCTTTAATTTTCCATTGGGGAGCATTATTGGTTAATGCATCCCAAAATTCTGGAAGGTTTCCAGTATTTTTGATTGTAATTGTTTCTTTAAGAATGGTCGGTTGTTCACTAAGTATAGTAAAGTAATTTGAGCTATCCACCATTCCCATAGGCCGTTCTCCAATTTGGCTTGCTTTAACTTTGACGTTATTTTCATAGAGTTCATACTTGATCGTCTGAAGAATAATTGCTTTGTAATTGGGATTGGTTACTTTGAACTGTACCTCAATTGTTGCAGCTTTCTCATTTACTTCCAAAATGGATATATCTTCTAATTCAATTTTAAGAGGTAATGCTTCTCTGGGAGCCTCAGATGAAGATACAATACTACGACCAGAGACATCATCTATAATTGATGAGCCTGAAAATCCAAATATTCCAATAATTATTACAAATGCAGCAACTACTCCACCTACAATAATCTTAGGATTCAATGAAAGGAGTTTACTTTTACATATCTTAAATGTTGAGACAAAAAATGCTTATAGTGATAAAACAAAATTAAATTATGCAGTATTTTCAAGCTGTAAAAATTGGCAAGGAAAGAGCAAGTAAAGCACAAATGATTCTATTTGATTTAGCTGGGTTTGCAATGTTAACATTAACTACGAAAAAAAAAGATGGAAAGTTTTTACCTGTTGGAGAAAAAGTGTACGTTGCAGTTATTCATACAGCTGATGGTTATGTAACAATTCTAGTAGATGAAGACGGATACACCAAAGCCCAATCAAAGGTACTAGAAAAAAATGAGGCAATGACGATTTTTAAAAAAGCAAGAGACTCTGATATTTTAGAATATGGTGGAAAGCAAATTGAAATTTGGACTGAAAGCTATCCTGTAGTTCAAAATGAAAGTTGAAAAAATTGTTAAGGTATTACTATTTCGGTTCCGACGGAGATACCTTTTATTGCTTTTTCTAGATTTTTAATATCTGCTTTTAGGACACGTGTTTTGATTTTTGAGCGCTCAATTACCTTTAATGCAACAATGTCCATAAGGTCATAGCTACCAGCTATAGAATCTTCACGCACAAGTAAACTGCGAAGTTTCTTCAGCTCGATTCGTTTGAATTTTTTTGCTTTCTTGTTTTTGTTTGGATCAGAATCATAAATGCCATCTACATCTGTAGCATTCAAAAATTCTGAAGCTTTTATTTTTTCAGCAATTAAGGCTGCAGTTCCATTAGTACTTTGACCTGGATGTAATCCTCCTGCAATAACAATTAGACCACTATCAACTGCATGTCTAACCTCTTGAAGAGTAGTTGGTGGATGTGGATATGCCCTATTTTGTAGTGCATAAATTAGGAGTTTGGCATTTAGTCTGGAAACTTCTATTCCTAATTCATCCAATGTGGATTCATCAGCTCCAGAGGATCTTGCATGAGTAATGTAATGCCTAGCAATATTTCCTCCTCCTGCAACAATTACTGGCTGACATATTTTACTAATTTTTACGAGAAATGTAGAATAATCTTTTAATAATTTTGTATTATTCATTTCAAAAACTTTACCAGATAGTTTTATTACAATTCTTTTTCTCAAGACCTTCGACCACCGAGGATTGATTTTGCAGCAATTTCAACTTTTTTTCTATTTTTGCGAAGAGTATACACTCTTAGAATATTCATGAAACCTGACATTATTGAAACCAAGGGAATTTGAGATATTGGAATCTCCTTTGCTGAAACTTTGTTATTAGCTCTTGTTATCAAGATTAGTGATTTTGATTCCCTCTTTGAAGGGGATAGTGGTAAAGAAGGAGTAACTGAACTGTCTACAAAAATTTCATTTTCATCAACTTTTGACTTTTTTGATAGTTCTTTTTTTAATTGAGATGTTTTCATTTTAGAAATGTGTTCGTTCGGAGTAAGCATTCTTTCAAAAACACATTTGAAAAGCTTACGGTTTTGATAGTCTGTAGCAATTTTCTGAGCACGCTTCAAATCTGATGTATGTGTTGGCAGTGAGACTAATTTTGCTAACATGTAATCATCAGTAAGTTCGATATAGTCATCTAAACTCATAGAAGAGAGACCTAATTCCTCGTAAGCCAAGCGCATTGATTCTAATAACATTACTTCAGCTGATCGAACTGTTTTATGAAAATAGACAGCTTTGAACATTTGATACCTTGAATGCATCATAGATTCAAAGGAGTATAGTGCTGATTTCTCAAGGGCGAGTTTTTTATGATATACGTCAAGAGATTGTGTTATTCTTTTATGATCAATTTTGGCATGTTCTGCTCCAGTAAAGTAACCATCCCGTAGTAAGTAATCCATGATATCAGCACTTAATGCACCAGAAATTATTTCATTCATAAATTGAAGTTTGGAATCACCAAAGGCAAGTTTTGTTATGAATTTTTTATTAAAACCAGATTTTGAAATAAGATCACCAATTTCTGTTTTTAAAATTAGATCCCTACCTAATTGTTCATGTGAACTTTTCTTTTTTCGTTGTGCTACTTCTTCAAAAAGATGAGAGAATGGACCATGCCCTATATCGTGCAAAAGTGCTGCTAATCTAAGATTTTCAATATCGTCAGAATTAATTATTCCTTTTTCCTCTAATGCTTGAGCAGCTTGTCCTGTGATGTGCATTACCCCAAGTGAGTGCTCAAACCTTGTATGCTGAGCACCAGGATACGTCAGATATGCTCCGGAAAGTTGTCTAATTCTTCGTAATCGTTGAAAAATTGGATTATCAATTATCTTAATTTCTCCACCATAAGCTCTTACAAAGTCATGAATAGGATCGATGATATCTAGATGTCTTCGTTTCATGGCAGAAATTTATTTAAAAATATTTTCAGAATGGATTTATGAATCTCTTCTTTTGAGCGTGATGCATCAACTAATTTCCAATTTTTTTTCTTTGCTATTACACGATAGGTTCTTGAAACTTTTTGTAAAAATTCTTTATTCTTCTCAAATTTATCCCTATTAGATTTTTTACGACGAAATGATTCTTTTGGGTGGACATCTAAAACTATTACAAGATCAGCTTTAGGAAGACCTGCATCTAGATGTTCTAACCACCTGGCATTCAATCCATTTATCAAGCCATAAATCAAATTTGATTGGTAGTACCTATTCATGATTAGAAAAGAATTTTTTGAGATGGCTTTTTGTATTTCATTTACTTTTTCCCATCTATTTGCAGCTAATAGACAATGAATTACCTGTGGTGGAAATTTACGTTTACCATGTAGATATCGCTCAATTTCTTTACCGATAGGGGTAGAGTAATCAGGAAAGCTAAAGAGTTTGGTTTTTAGTTTTCTTGCTTTCAATGCTTTTACCAAAAGCTCTGATTGAGTTTTTTTTCCTGCCTGATCTCCCCCTTCAATAACAATAATCATTAGTTGTAATCATGTAAATTTGAGCAATTAAAAATCTATCAAAATTTATAACCACACCTACCCTAATTGAGAAAATGGGTCTTGCAAGACATATGGCAAAAGAAGTTATGCGAGAAATTGGTAACAAATCACGAGAATTTTATGAATTTGTTCTTCCCCCAGTTGATATGCATCTGGAAAATAATAATCTAGTCATTACGGTAGATATTCCAGGTTTTAACAAAGATGATATTAAATTAACAATTCATGGAAATATTCTATCCATTAAAGCAGAAAAAAAAGTTAACACTAACAGTAAAGATGAAATTATTTGTAATCAAAGACCAAACATTATAGATAAAAAAATTCGATTACCAATTAAGATAAAAGAAGGAGAAGAAAAAGTAAATTCTGCTAAATATGCAGATGGTGTACTTACAATTAAAATTCCTACTTCAACAACAGGTAAACCAATTTCAATAGAGTAACTAACTTTTTCTAAATATAGTAAAAATTCCCATTATAATTAATGCTCCAACCATGCCAATTATTCCTACTACATCATTAGAAGAATAAAGAAATGCAGAACCAACAAAAATTGCTGAAGATAGAATACTTCCTGAAAGCAAAGCATTTGATTTAGGTTTTGAGTTTAAGAGTTGAAGAGATCTATTTTCATCAATGAATTTTTTTAATTCAGGTGCAATTGATATAGTGGCATCAATTGATTTTGCAAATCTTTGAAATGAATACTTTAGTTCTTCAATGTATGCATCTTTAATTAGATTTTCTTCTTCCAGTATTTTTTTTAAAACGTTCACAAACTTAAAATCAACTTTGTGAGTTTTGTAAATTCCTTCAATAATGGAGGTCATTCTCATGTATAGAGCAAGATTTTTTGGAAGTATGAATGGAAACCGACTCATTGTTTTGTTTGCAATCTCTAACAAAGCTTTGACTTCCATTTCACTGGGTTTTCTTCCATGCATTCCCCTTATTGCCATCTCGATTGCTCTCTCTATTACTGAACGATTGAATTCTGGCATTAACATTCCAAGATCATTCATTGCGTTTACTGTCCTAGGAGGATCTTTTTCGATTAAGGCCAGATACAATCTAATCAACCGCAATCGGGTTTCATTGTCTAACCTACCTACCATTCCATAGTCATAGAGAATCAGAGAGCCATCATCTGATACAGAAATATTGCCAGGATGGGGATCCGCATGAAATATTGAATGGCGAAGCAACATGGTGAAAAAAACCTTATGGACATCAATTACTAGCTTTTGCCGGTCAATTCCCTTTGCATCTAAAGCCTCAACATTTGTTATTTTAATTCCAGGAACATATTCCATGGTAAGAACACTTTTTGAAGAATGGTCGTCATATACTGAAGGAACTATAACGTTATCATACTGGGCAATGTTTTCTTTGATTTTTTTTAGATTTGAAGATTCTAGGGTGTAATCCATCTCTTCATGTATTGTCTCAATAAATTGTGCTAGCATCCCACTAGCAGAAAATCTTAGATTAGGATCGACAAATTTAAGCGCAATTGGAAGAATTTTTTTTAAAACTTTTAGATCTTCTTCAACCATTTTTTCTATTCCTGGCCGCTTTACTTTTACAACTACTGCTTGTCCATTTATCTTAGCATGGTAAACTTGACCTAAAGACGCGCCAGATAATGCATTTTCTTCTATTGAATCAAATTTTTGGTTAATTGGTCCTAATTCTTTTTCAATAATTGGTTTTACCTTTTCAAAAGGTGCTGCAGGAACATCATCTTGGAGCTTCGCAAGCTCTTCCAAGTAAGGTTGGGGCAATATGTCAGCCCTTGATGATAACCATTGACCAAGCTTAATGTACACAGGACCTAATGAAATGAAAGTGTTAAGGATTCGTTTGGCATTTTTTCTGTATTTTTCTACATCAACATTTTTTCCTTCTGTCTTCACCCATTCCCTTCTATCTTTTCGTAGGGCAAGAATTATTGGTAAAAGTTTGAAGAATACACTAATAATTCGTAAAGTAGACAAATAACAATTCACCTATTGTTTTTTAATTCGTTTAGAAATAGAGTAACCTAGATAACCAAATATTAAGGATGCAATTAATCCTGAAATTGTAGAAGATTGTTTTACAAAAATTGAATTTTTTTGATTTTTGTAAATGTATGATGCGACTTTTCCACCTCCTATAGCTGCAGAAGCTAATCCAATCAATATTTCAGGTGAATCTAAAACTAAATGTCCTAAAAGATTTTCTCGAGGATCAACTTTATCCATGTGAACTAGAAATTTGTCATCGTATTCTCGTATGTGTAAATTTCCATATCGATATTGTTTTTTTGCACCATTTTTTTGCCCAAGAGAGGTTTCTTCTGCCTTTTCTAACATAAAGGAACCTAATTCCTTTGGAATTTCAATTTCCTCCCATACCATAAACACAAATTTCTTGTATTGAATATATTCTTTCTATAATTTTAAGTGGTAAAAAATCTAATTTTAGTTAACTAGTCTTACCAGATGCTTTTTTTCTCTTTTTAATTTGAGAAAATGAGACTCCGCCAATTATTGCAATAACACCTAAAATAATGTATTGAGAATACGTTAAATCAAAGCTAGATTGTTGAGTATTTTCTGTCATATCTGGAATGAGAACTGTAGTATCATATGTTTCAAAAATTTCATCTCGTAAGGAATCTTTGTATCTTAAAGTGATTCGTATTTCATGTTCACCATATTTTGGTTCACCTTCAAATTCAATTGGTATGTTAAATGGTACAGGAGAATCAATCTCAATCTCATCTATGTATTGAGTAGATTTTTTTATGTTAGAGTTACCTAGAGGTTCCAGTGTAACAAAACCAAACAATGCATCCTCATTTCCTTCATTGATGATTTCACCAATTACTGTTGGTTTTCCAGATAAATCAATAATTCCAACATCATAAATTGTGGTGTCAATTAATCCTTTAACGTAAAAATCTACAATTCGTGATATTGTAAGTTGTTCACCATGTGCGTTAAAATATGTAATTTCCATTGGAGCACGTAGCGTTTGAGCACTCATAGTTCCTGGAACGTACACATCAAATTCAAGATATTTTGATTTACCTGGATCGATTTGTCCAACATCCCAATCACTATCAAGAATTACAACATTTTCTACATTAGTTACTGATTGTGAAGTTGATGAGATTGTTTCTTGTGTATTTTGTAATTGAATACCAACTCCCGAAATGGGTGCAGTACCATCGTTTGATATTTCAATTACTACATGATTCTTTTTGAGAGATGTAAGAAAAGGCTCTAAGGCTCGCATATTGATAATACTGTCACCAGTTACTTTGAAATTAAAATCAAAAAATGTATTTCTTGCTCCTGATTCTCGAAGTCTAGAATAATCGATCATGGCAGAAGCAGGATATTGTTTAATTTCAGCTTGGTCACTAATATCAACAAAGAAGGTTAATTTGAAAACTTCACCAGCTAGTGCTGTTGAATCAAAATCAGCCTCAATTAATGAACCAGAACCAGCGGTAGGAGAAAAGCCAAAAGGTAGGGATAGTTGTCCCTTTATTCCAGTAATATCTTGAGTACCAACATTTGCCATCACAATTGTAAAAGGTACATTTTTGTCACCTGGATTTACCTCAAGCTTTTCATCTGTTGTTCCAAAAAATGCATCAAGGTACTTTACGTCACCAAATTTTCTTTCAAATGGTGAATCACCAGAACTAACCTGTGCAGTGGCGTTTTCATACATAATTGGTCCTATGATAAAAATTACAGCTAAAACAAAAATGGAAAATTGTAACTTCATGCTACCGCTTCCAACCTCGTAGATTCTTGTCCTTCAAATGCTCTACCGTCTTTGATTGTAATTACTCGATCTACGTCTCCGAATTGATGTCTGTCATGGGTTACTACAATGAATGTTTGTCCTAATTTTTTGGCCATTGACTTCATAAGTTGAACGATTTTCTGGGCTGAAACAGAATCCAAATTACCAGTAGGTTCATCTGCAAGAACAATCGTAGGATGATTAACTAGTCCCCTCGCAATAGCTGCACGTTGAGCTTGCCCACCAGATATTTTATTGGCCTGTTTATACATCTGATCTTCAAGTCCCACTATCTTTAACAATTCTTTAGCATCTTTTGATGCAGAAGCATTTGTTCCTTGGATTTGTCTTGGTAACATTACATTTTCGAGAACAGTTAAATCTGCTAATAGATTGAAGAATTGAAAAATAAATCCAAGTTTATGATTTCTAAAAGATGAGATCTTACCATCATTAAGAGTAGTAGTGTTAGTGCCATCAATGAGGATCTTTCCACTAGTTGGTCTATCCAAGAGTCCAATCATGTTCAATAAAGTAGATTTACCAGAACCTGAACTTCCTACAATTAAGAGAAATTCTCCTTTGTTAACTGTAATAGAAACATCTTGTAGAGCATGAACTTTAGTATCACCCTCTCCGTAAACCTTGTTGAGATTATACATTTCAAGAACCTTATCAGACATTTCTCATAGCCTCCACAGGGAATAGCTTTGTTGCACGATAGGAAGGATACAATGATGCAATAATTGCGAGACTAAATGAAATTAAGGCAGTTTGAATGACCTTATCCCATTGGATACTGACTTCTAAAGGAAGGCTGTTATTAAATGACATTTTGGTCTCCTTTGCATAAATGGTATATCCCAATCCAGCAGCTGTTCCAACAGTTGCACCAATTGCACCAATTATAATTCCTTGAAACAGGAATATGATCAAGATATCTCTTCTTTTTGCACCAATCGCACGCATAATACCAATTTCTTTTGTCTTACCATTTACTAACATCATTTGAATAGTAACAATTGCAAAGGCTGAAGACATCATTCCAAAGTATCCTATCATATTTATCATAGCAATTCCAGATCTGAAACCAGCTAATTGTTCTTCAGCAGCTTCCTCTATTGTTTCAGCAATGAAATCTTCATTTGGAAAAGTTCTCAAGAAGAGATCCTTGACTTCTGTTGCTTTAGTTGGATCATTTAGCTTAACCATTATTGAGCCAGTATATCCATCTCTGTCCATTAAATCACGTAAAGTATCAATGTGTACGACTACACTGTAATCAAATCCTTGACCACCAGGAGATTTTGCTATCCCTGTAACAATAAACCTCTTTAGCTGTTCCTGACCATATCTATCAACAATCTTTAGCTTTACACTATCTCCAACCTTGGCTCCTCCTAGATCTTGTGCAACATTAGAACCTAGAACTATAGAATTTCTTGAATAGACAAATTGGCCTTCAGCTATTGTGTTATGCACTGTAGAAGCTCTAATATCTCGTAATGGATCAACGCCTACAATTGGAACTCTTGTTTCCTCAATTCTTTCACCAAATTTTGTGATATTAATTGAAGCAGTACTAGACAGCCTCGGAGTAGCGGCTTCCACATAAGGAATCCTCTCAAACCAATTAACTAATGACTGGTCTGATTTGTCGATATAGTCTTCCTCATCTGTAATCTGGAGGTTTCCGAATCTATAGTCAGTTAAATCACGAACAATTGCATCAAACAATCCCTGAAATATTACAAAGTTTACATGAATTACTAAAATTCCAATTGTAACAGCTAATACTGCACCTACTAGACTTCCTCGCTTATTGAATAGCATTCTTTTTGCAAGTTGTAATCGATAATCCAACCATATTTAATAAAAAGGTCTGATATTTAATGTATATGATGTCTATTGCTAATATAACAGACATTTTTATATATAATAAGTATATTATGGGATAATATCAGTAAGGGACAATACGAATTGGACAATTTAGACATGAAAATCTTGAGTTTGTTACTTGACAATTGTAGGGAATCAGATAGGCAAACTGGGAAAAAAATTGGAATATCCGGAGGTGCAGTAAAATCAAGAATTCAAAAGATGGTTGATAATGGAGTGATTGAAAAATTTACTTTAAAAATCGAACCCCCGGTTTTAGGTCATAATTTATTCTACATCGTAATAACTGGACAAGACCAAGAAACAATTTTACAACAAGTTAATTTGATAGGTAAACCATTTTTGGTAGTACCATGTATTGGTGGAATAACAGTTTGCGGTATAGTAGTAACTGAAAACATTAAACAAAAAATAAAGCTGGCACAAAATTTAATGAAAGATATTAGAGTATTAAGTATCTTTGAAGCCGAAAATCCAGGAATACCATCTAATTTAACCCGAACAGACCTTGAGATAATTGATAGACTGATAAAAGATCCGCGAGCAAAAATTGAAGACATTGCAAAATTAACAAAACTTTCAAGCAAAACAATTACTAGATCATTAGAGAAATTTCAAAGAGATGATACAATATTATTTACTTTAATTTATGATCCAGTAAAATTAAAAGGATACATCCCATATGCAATTTTAGTTGGAGTAAGAGATGATGTTGCAAAAACACTAATTAAATTAAAAAAAAATTTTTCAAATTCTTTTTTACAAAAACCATTTGTAGCAAAAAATCAGATTGTATTATTTATGTATAGTGATGATATATTCAAACTTGATCTTCTTACTCAAAAAGTAAGAGATATAGATGGTGTTTTTACTGCAGATCTTTTTATCCCTAAAAAAATAAATCTGCCTATTAATTGGATTACTGATGCAATAAACTTATCAAAAAGTTCTAAGAAGCTTCATTTATTATATCAAACACATTAATTAATATCTAAAAGTAATTAAAATTGTTATATGAAAAAAAAGAAAATCTATGAAGGAAAAATTTTAGGCTTATCACTATATGATCTTACAATTCAAGGAAGAAAAGTAAGAAGAGAAATAATTGAACATAGAGGAGCTGCTGCAATGTTAGCTATTGATAATGATAATAAAGTAATTTTGGTTAAACAACATCGTTATCCACATGGCAATGTTTTAGAAATTCCAGCTGGTACATTAGAAAAACGAGAGAACCCAAAAAAATGTGCATTTCGTGAATTACAAGAGGAAACTGGCTATAAAGCACAAAAAATGACTCCACTTATCACATATTATCCATCTGTTGGCTATAACACAGAAGCAATTCATTGTTTTGTAGCTTCAGGACTTTCTAAACCAGGAGACTTAAAATTAGATGAAGATGAAATAATTTCAGTGGTAAAAATTCCACTAAAAAAATTAATTAAAATGATTTTGTCTGGAAAAATTATTGATTCTAAAATAATTTGTGCAGTATTTACATATGCTGCAAAAAAGAAACTATTATAATTCTTGTTTGTAAATTGGTTTAATCAAATCTGCAATATCTGCCCATGACTTTACTATTCGCTCAAACATGTAGACAATATCTAAAAAATCAATTGGAATTTGTTTTTTGTGTTCTAATGATGAGCGCAGCTTTGTTATTTTATTCAAGTAATCTCTATACAGTTTGATTGAATCAATGGCAAGCAGTCTATCATTTGCAATAAATGCATCAATTGATTTTTGGTATATTTTTTCTGCATCCTTAACTGTACTGTGAATTATTTTAAGTTCATTTTTTGATACTGTAGTATTACTAATTGAATTAGCAAGCTCTACTATGGTATCTCCAGCAGTTTCTAAAAGGTTTGCAGCTATTCTATAATCCAAAATGTCTATATTTTCCATATTAAAGACACTGGCAAGTCTTCGATCAACCATAGTACTACGAATTAAACGAACCAACAAAAAGTACTGTCTGTTAATTTCATTGTCTCTGTTTGACATTGTTTGAAGATTTGTTT
>Ga0209323_10002032_pt1 | contig 13377 bp, 9 predicted proteins | sample Rifsed19ft2_FD_184014 | JGI IMG/M metagenome (GOLD analysis project Ga0209323, IMG submission 184014) | Soil microbial communities from Rifle, Colorado, USA - sediment 19ft 2 (version 2) | ecosystem: Environmental > Terrestrial > Deep subsurface > Rock core/Sediment | place: Rifle, Colorado...
GCTCCTTTCTTATCAATCATTAATTTTTGCATCTTTTCCTCCTTTCATGGCTATGAGAAAATATCTTATTTTTTCCCCCACAACCTTAATCGGATGTAAGAAAAAAAGCCTATATAGACTTTTGTTACAAATAGTTACAAAATTTCAAGCACTCCTTTTCTTAATCCCAGCTTCCTAATCCTAAATTGCATATATCTTTTTCCCCTCATTTTTGCAGCCATAACCTTCGATGCTATATTGTCCCGTATCTCAATCTCGCCAAGAGAATATCTTGTTTTCAAGTCTATGGCTATACATCGCCTTACATCTTCCAATACCTCTGCAAGAGACTTATCTATTCTGACAACTATTGTATTATCCATAGGGACTCTCATACGCCGACATAAGCACACCGATGATTGTTCCAATTATCCCCACAATCACTAATATCGGAGAAACAATATTTAATCTTGATAGAATTATTGCTAAAATTGTTGTAATAAAAAACGCAGTTGGGATTGCCTTGCTGCTTCTTGAATAATAACTCAGAGATATTAAGGTCACTAAGAAAACAGCCCCAACTAAAATATTTCCAAGCAATCCCCCAACTACCTCATTTCCCCAAATAAAAAGATCGCCAATCCCAGTTACATTAGTAGGATAAGTATGCCATTGCGTCATAAATCTGTCCTCCCCAATACTGTTTTTAAAACGAGGAAGATTAATAAGATAGTTATAGAGGTTATTATTGCAGTGATAGCCCATCCCGGAATAAAATCAAGAGAATAGGCTATATCAAAGAAAGTCGAAAGAGCGGTTGATAAGAATGTAGGAATAAGAAGCAAGGCTCTATATGCCCCCTTTGCTGCAGACAATCCAGTATCTAATGTTGATGTTGTCTCTTGTATATCTGTAACCGCTGTCTTAACTGCTAAAACCTTTACATCTACTTCTTTTTGATTTTCAGATAAATTAGCATAAAGGGCAGAATAACTGCCTTCGATGCTTCTCCCCGCATCAGACATACTCTCCTGATAAAAAATAAAAAATCCAGAGAAAATGGCAATTACAATTACAACCGCAAAAAATATTCCTGTTACAGAGCCTTTCTTATTTAATTTTTTATAAGCCATATTAAAAATCCTCCTATTAAGCTTAATCCAACAAATGTGCCTATGCTTATCTGCGTAAATCCCAGCCCTATTGCAATTAATAATCCTGCTAAAATTCCTATTATTGCTAAAGGAGGGGAAAAAAAGAAGAGGGAAGAAACAACGCCGGCCATAATAAAAGTTAGAATGGCACCGTCTTTATTTCCTAATTGCGAATAAACATCTGCAACCGCCTCCTTTATTTTCTTCGAAATTGTTCCGAATATTCTTGGGTTACTTCCCGTAGCATAAAATGTTGCAGTATATTCCCCTGTTAAATTCTGGTTAATGGAACAATATAATGTAGCAGAGCTTGAAGATTCACAGGTGTTGCATATTGTCGTTTGTGCATTTCCAGAATATCTTTTAACTTCAAGGCATCCCGAACTTATTTTCCCAGCTGTATCTATAAAAGTCAGAACAAAATTATTCGTCGCATTATTAAAGTATAATGTCCAAGAGACATCATTAAATTTATCATAATGGAAAATTGTTTCAGGAGTAATCGTAAAAGTTAACGGAGTAGAAGAAACCTTCATCGGGTCTGTTATTTGTAATATTGTATTATTCCTGATAAGGATAAATTTATAAAAAGTATTATACCAATTTAAATAAGAGATATCGCTTCCAAGTGATGAAGTTTTTGCCATAGTTACAGTATAATAGGTATCGGTTCCAACATCATATTTCTGTATCTGGATAACAACTCCCGGCATCTCATTTTGATATTGGTCTTGAACTGCCAGCGTAGTAAGAGTTGCAATACTGCTATTAATAAGATAAAGGGCAATGTTCTGTGTGACATTATTTAAGCTGGCATTAACTAAATAGTAGCTTCCCTTTTCATAATAATTTTTTTCATATTCTATATCTACATCTACATAGAAAGTATGAAAGCTGGGAAATAAACAGAAATTAAAACTGCTTAAATTCTCATTTGTATCTTCAAAGCTGTAAGTTTTTCTTTCGCTTCCACCTCCGAGCCAATAATCCCATGCGGAATAAAAACTCGCCGTTATTACTGGGTTGGGATTTTTTTCATCTTTAATTGTAAAATTCAGAGTCATATTAGAATAGGAAGCGTTGCACTTGGTAAATACGATTAGGCTTACATTTTGATTTCTTGAAGAGGTTATCTGGCGGGTTATGCTATTATCTAAGTTGGTATAGGCAAAATTCCAAAAGAAATTTTTAGTTGTATTTTGGCTAATTTGAGGAATATCTATCTTCTTGAAAACTCTATAAGTAGAGCTGGAAATAAGGGATGTTGAAGCGGTATAATTTGTTCCATTATAGTTAAATAAAGCAGAATGAAGTGTTGCTCCAGTTGGAGCAGTAATATTAACCTCGAAACTTTGTGAGGAGGTTTCATAAACAGCAGATTGATAAGATTCAGCTATAATTTCTGCTGAAACGTCCAATGTCCTATTCGTAGCCCAACTCAGCGTGGTTGAGGTATAATTTCCATCTGCCAGAATATTCCATTTATAGTTTGACCCAATCGGGATGTTATAAATTGTAGTATTTAGTGAGCTTCCAATTCCCGAAGCTGAAAATGTTGTTTTATTGAAAATTGACGAATTACTATTCCAAATATATAATGTCAGATTATTAAGCCTCGCCAGGCCGGTGATATTTGGAATACCATAAAATTCTATATTTGAGCTTGATGAAGAATAACTATCTGCAGGATAGCCCAAATTAACTGTGAGAAAGATTGCCCCCATATCATCTTGAATCTGGGCCTGCGTTCTGGTTTCATTCCATATCATTAACTCATCTATACTACCGTTAAGATATTGTCCCGTTCCCCCATCTACTGCTGCTATTGTTGCATAAGTTGTTACAGTATCAAGATTTCCCGAAGCTGAAGCAGAATTATTAAAATTTCCATTTATAAATAAAGCCAGCCCAGTTCCATTATATACTCCTGCTATATGGACCCATTGATTGAGGGGAATATTAGAGGTTGTTTGAACATCATAAGAATTGCCCCCCCCAGTATAAACCCCAAATTCCACCTTCCCCGTATTCATCCTAATATGAAAATGCCTGTTTCCTCCGCTGCTATCTTGTGCAAATATATTCTCTATTCCTGTGCTTCTATTAATATTAACCCAAGCTTCTACTGTTGCTGCTGAAATCCCGTTTAATTGTGTCATTGTCTGGGAAACATTAACCCATTGATTTATACCATTAAAAGCCCTTGCTTTTCCATCATATCCATTAATTATAAGTGGAGTATTAATTGCGGTAGCATTATATCTCCCCAAACTGTCATTTACTCCTGCCCCGGAGGTTTCATCAAATTTCCAATAAGAGACTTGTGTGGCAGAAACAATAGAGAATATAATGGGGTATAAAAGTATTAGCATGGCTATTATCTTCAATCCTTGAGCCTTGTAAAGAGTTTTTTTTATCATTTTAAATTCCTGAAGTTGATGCCCCTCTTGGTTTAGCAAATAAAATTACTCCGACTATGATTGTAATTATAACAATAATATGGGGAAGATACTGCATAAACAAATTCATAATCCCAAATTCAGAAGAGATATCAGATATTCCTTCACTTTCTATAATGCTTTGATACATATTTGAAAAGACTACGGCTATAATTAAAACAATAATTAAAAATAAAAAGGAAACGAAGAAAAAAACAGGATGGCTTTGAATGAAAAAAGCTGAAATTAATGTCATTACTATTAGCCCCAATAAAAACAAAGAAATCATAGAATTAAACGTTTTAATCCCTCCCCCAACATCTCCCGTCATTTGAGTGATATTAAAACTGGTTTCTCCTGCAGGGAGAGAACTGCCAAGAGCAGAATCTAATTCAGGCTTTGCCTGGCTCCAGATATAATAAACAAAAATTATCATTATCGCTGTTGCAAATAATACTGCAATTATCCAAACCACATCCGGCAAATTACCTTTCTTCTTCATCTTCTGGCCTTTTTGATTGTTTAAATGAAAATAAAATATCCTTAAATGTCATGATAAATAGATATAAAAAGATAACGGATAGAACTACGATTGAAATAATAAATCCTGTCTCGGTTAATTTGCCTAAATTTTGGCTTGGGCTGGAAATTATCCTTATGGAATTAATTGTAATAAGGGTGATAATCAAGGCTAAAACAAAAAGTGAAGTTTTTAACATCCAAATTTCAGAATTAAAAATAAATAAGCCCAATAAAATCAAAATTAAAACAATTCCAACCAAACCTAAGATTAAAGCAAATTTCCAATATTCCTTTCCCACAAAAAATTTAACATTTTGAACAGCGAGATTATTTAAAGTATCGTTAACATAGAATATTGCCGTATGCTCCGCTTCAAATCCAAGATTAAAGAAGCTGGAATTTGGATTAAATGTAACATTCCCCCCTCCATCCAAGCTATACCAATAAGCAGAAATTCCGCTGCTGTCTGTTGCTGTTAAATTAATTTCTACTTTTGAGCTGTCATAGGTTTCATTTTGGGGAACCAGGATTATCAGGGTTGGACCCGAAGCATCAAAAATAATATCTACATAAAACCATGCATACCTAATATTCCCCGCAGTATCATTGACAGACATATTCAGCCACCATACTACTATGCTGTTTAATGCGGTTATATTCTTCATATAACCTGAACAATTAATGTTCCAGTTTGTTGTATCGTTTATTGTCCAGCAGCTTATTCCCGAAGCATCTGTTGCTGTCCATTGCTTTGTTAAAGTTGTATTCACAACATGGGTTATATTCGCTAAATTAGTTATTGTCGGCGGAGTTATATCTACCACTGAAATTATATGGCTCCATCTTGTTATTGCTGCATAAGAATAATTTTGTGTTGAGATAACATAAGCTGTAAAATTATAGTTCCCTGCGGCTAAAATATTATAGATATGATTTGATGCTGTTGCATCTATGCTGTTATTCAGCAGGACTATCGTCTGTTCATTATTGTTAATATAAGCTGAAACATTAGTCTGCACTCCTTCATTCGCTGTCTGGTTTCCTGCTGTTCCATTTATGAGTAGGGTTAATGTTGGGCTGGCTTTATTTATCGTTATGCCGAAAATTGCAGAGCTTGCAGTATAATTTCCATTCCCTGCTGTTGAATAATTTGCATTTACAGCTCCAGCACCATAAACAGCATTAGAAATATTTAAGGAGCAGGTTATCTGGGAGTTGCATCCGCTCCCTGTGAAATCTGTCGAAGTTCCATAAGTTATTGGAGTTGTGCCTGTTAAGCTTAATGAAGTTGTATTTTTGTTTATTGTAAAATTAAGCCAGTCTTGATATGATGAATAATTTTGGTTTGATTTAGAAGAATAATTAATATCATAAGCCCCAGCCCCATAGCCCAGATTAATATTGGGAGTTATTAAGGCATTGTTAATTTTAGTTATTAATTCTGTTTGATTTGCCCCGCTCCAAGATATATTCACATTATTAGGATAAGATAATGTTAAATTGCTTGTTCCTGAATTTAATAGGGCAGTTATAGATTGTGAGGCTTTATTAATAGTATATACGCTGAAATTAGATGAAGCAGTATAATTATTATTTCCTGCATAAGAGCAGTTGAAGTTCCAAGCTCCACCCCCCAATGTTATAGATACACCTGAAGTTCCATTTGTCAAGCTCAAACTTCCTGCTCCTGTGAAGAAAGCACAATAAGGAGTTATAGCTGTGCCGTAAGTCTGTGGCGAGGCTGGAGTGAATGTTAAGTTTGTCTGGCTTCCTGCTTTATTTATTGTTATATCTTTTATTATGCTGTTTTCAGAATAGTTGGCATTCCCTGCTGTTGAATAGTTGAATCTTAATGGGGAGACCTCTACACCATAGGCAAGATTGGGGAGATTCATAGAACAGGATAATTCAGAAGGGCAGTTTGAGCCTGATACATCTGTTGAAGTTCCATAAGTTATAGGGGTTGTTCCAGATATTCCCAGCGAATAAGTTGTATTCTTGTTTATTGTAAAATTAAGCCAGTCTTGATAAAGGGTATAGTTCTGTGATTGAGGAACAGAATAATTAATAACATAAGCACCCATTCCATAGGTTGAGTATATGTGAGGCTGGATTAATCCATCATTAATTCTCGTTATCATTTCTGACTGGTTGCTTCCACTCCAGCTTATGTTCACTTGCTGGGGATAACTTAAAGTTAAATTGCTTGTTCCTGAATTTAATAGGGCAGTTATGGTTTGGTCTATTCTGTTTATCGTCATCGTATTTGGGTCTAAGAGAGCATTAGAAGAATAATTTTGCCCGCCAGTCGAATTGATTTTATAATTCCAATCTCCCCCTCCCAGCAAGATTGTCTCCCCATCTCCAATATTTACATTATTTCTCCAAAGAATATAGTCCACATCGGCATCACCTGCATTGCTTTCATCATATCCTATCGTTATAGTTGTTCCATAATCTTCTGTCCAAGTATGTGAATTAGTTAATAGTATTGTCCCAACCAAACTTTTCTTAGCCACCCTATATTCAAATAATTGTGTTGTATTATAATTTCCTGCTGTTCCATTCCCATACGCCCAGAAATAATATACATAGCTCCCTGCCCCTAAATCTGATATTGTTTTATTGAAGAGAGAATAAGAAGTTGAATTTTTCATAGTATAATTTATTCCCCCAAATTGTATTCCTGCTGTTCCATTGCTGTTTATAATTGTTGTATTAAAGTTATATAGGGCGAGAGGCGAGTAATCAGTATTATTTGCGGGAGATATTTGGAAGTTTGAGAAAGTGGGAAATGTTGTGTCTTCCCCCGCTATTCTCGTTATTGTTCTTTTGTCTGTGCAGTTTTCCCCCAAGCTTGAATTTTGAATGCAGGCATAATAAGTATATGTTGAGATATTTATATCTGTTTGATTTATTGATAAGCTCCAATTATGGCTGTCATATTTTGTAAGCTGGGAATTGTAAAGCTGTGTAATTTCTGAAGATGAGAGGCTTCTGTTCCAATATGCTATATCATCTATACTTCCATTGAAATCTATATTTATTCTAAAATGGCCTATTACATCTTTTACAACCCCATCGGCAGCCGAATAATTCTTTGATGAACAAAGAACATTATTCACATAAAAATTTACCATCTTTGAAGAATTATCGACTATCTTAATGATATTATACCATCGGTTTGGGAAGGTTATTGTTGAACAATCACCGCTTATTCCAATCCCTGTGGAGTTTGAAGTATTAGTATATGATGAAGACCAGCCAAATTTATTAGTTGGTGCATAATAATATATCAACAATCTTCTACTATCATAGTTTGGAAGTCCAATAGTTATAAAATCATCCCATGTCCCAGAGGTATTACTTCTTGGATAAGCCCATACACTTAATGTAAAGCTGTCAGATGTTTGAATTTCAGAATGAGGATTGAAAATAGTTATATTTTTATCTAATCTTGTAAATTCAAAAGCCCCTCCATATTTTCCAGTAGAATTCCAAACAGCTCCTCCATACACAATCCCATTATTTGAATACCTGCTTAAATCAGCAACATGAGTACCATTTTCTCCAAGAAGAGAACGATTATCAAAATTATAAAGGAGGATTAAACTATCGTCGTAAAAGCTATAATTTGTCCCATTCCAGTTATATTTAATTTCTTTCAAGTTACTTGCCATAATACTTATATTAATATTTATACTTGAATTGGGAGTTTGAGTATTATTAGCGGGAGTTGGAGGCACAAAATCTATGCTGAATTTATGGGGCAGGATAGTATAACTTCTTGAAGAAGTTATATTAAAATTAGCGGAACTTCCATTTCCCCAACTGCCCCAGAAATAATTATAAACTCCAGAAGCTAAAGAAACAGAAACATTAAAGAGAGTTGCAGTTGTGTTTGAAGCAGTATAATTGGCTCCATTAATTTGGAGATAAGCTGTTCCATTTGTATTTAAAATTGTTGTGTTAAATAGGGCTGTTCCGCTTCCTGTTAATGTTCCATTATTATCTTGGAAGCTGCTGAATTGAGGATATTCTGTGTCTCCTGCTGCTGTAGAATAAGTTACATAAATGCTGACATTTCCAGTTGCACCTGATACACTTTCAGATAATGGGGTGGGCATACTCCCAGAATAATTATTTGCTTGATAATACAAAGTTCCTGCAACAGCATCATAAGCAAGATAAATAACATTGCCCCCTGTATTCTGCCCATTAGCTGCGAAATGGTAGGCAGTTCCAGATGTTAATGAGCCAGATATAGTGCGGGTCTGCCATATCCATGTTGCTCCTGTCGATAACTCAAACTGAGCAGATTCAGCAACAATGGCATTAGGAGAGCCACCAGCCTGATTGTAGATTCCAATCCCTACATTTTTATAATCTGCCCCCTCTTCATACATATATGCAGAAATATTTACTAATGTCCCGTCTTCAGGCATAGTTACTCCTTTTCCAATTCTTGCATACCCATTAGTTCCTAAACTTGAAGCTCCTGCTCCAGTATATCCTAATGTAGGGTCTACAATTACAGGATATGCTGCTTCATCTAAAAACTTTTGGGGGATAGTAATTGTCATCAAGTTATTTTCCTTGCTGATATTCAAAATTCCCCATACCCAATCCCCTTTCGCATCTATAATTTTAGGGCGGTAAATATGGGCTACTTTTCCTGTTCCATAATTTTTTCCCCCAAGCTTATAATCTCTTTTCTGCCCATAAATAGCATAAGAGCCTACAACATTTTCAGCTCTACCAAAACCTTCATCTATTTCTGCTTGAGTTAATTCAGGCTGATAATAAGCCTCAACTCCTTCCATACTAAAGCTGAAATTAACTATATTTGTCTTCGGCTTTTCTTTTAATATTATCTCAAATTCGTAGGCATCTGTCAAGTTGTAGAATTTAGCTGATACATTCTGCTTGTTCCATTCGATTGTATCCTTATCTTTTTTTGATGCTGCATCATCTTTTTCTTCATCCATAAACTCAATTGTAAAATTAGCCTCTCCGTCCCATCTTTGAAATTTTATTTTTGGAGTTAAGTCTGGTTTCTTATCGTCTCCTATTTTAATTTCAATCTTGTCTTCTGTTGAATTTTTTGCAGTAAATTTATATTGTGTCTGTATCTCTCCTTGAGACTGAACATTATCAAACCAAGTAAAAGGATTATACCATACTGCCGAAGCAAAAGAAATTAAAAATAAAAATACCGCTATGGATATAATTCCGAATGCAGCTTTTATCCATCTCTTAAATGCCATAGTCTATCTCCTTTTGCTGCTTGGCTTGCCTTATGGCTTTCAAATAACCTACCATATAGAAAAGAAAATAGAAAAGAATAAATAAAGAAAATATAACTATTGTTATTATTAATGTTGTAGATGTCATAGAACTAAGATATGCCTTAGCTGAACCAGATGCTTTCTCATTTACAATAACATTAATTGTTCCAGCTATAAGGATAAGAACTAATAGGGTTACAAGAACAAATAATGTTTTAATCCCAAAATATTCTTTAGAGAAACTTTTGGCTAAAAGGATTAAGATAAACCCAAAAGCAACCATCCCCAATGTTATGGCAATAGTCCACATCTTATTTGCCAGGAGTTAAGATGTCCCCGATTATAGGGATTTTAGCAGGCTCGGGCTGCTGTGATTCTCTCGCTTGCCCCATAGCTTGATTCATGGCTTGAGAAACTAAATCGGCAGAAAAATAAAATGCAAATATAACTGCCAGCCCAGCGATAGCAATAGCAGCAATAGGAACAGCACTCTTAGCCCACCAGCTCTCCTTTTTCCTCCTTCTTTCATCAGTTGCTCTCTGTTCCTGAACCATAAAATTAATATTATCCCAATCTATAACTTCAAAGTCTATATCTGAAATTCTTTTATGTGGATTAATCTGTTTATATACTTCAATCAAAACAGGATTTCCTTCTTTATCTTTTATTTCTTGCGTCTCCTTAATCTCACCTTTAGGCGTAATTGTCTTAATAGGCTTATATTGTTTGCTGCCATATTTATATAATTCTGCATAGCCTTGCACTCCCCCGCTAATAAAATTATTTAATTTTTCAATTAGATTGGTGGCAGTATAAGTAGCATGGAGAATCCAATCATAATTTAATATTGGAATAGTGTCTCCACTTTTTCTTAACTTGTATTTGTAAATTCCATCTGTAAAAAATTTCCCGGCTCTATCTCTGGTCCAGACAATATTTGTGCCTCTTCTTTCTTTTATTCCTATTTCAATAGGATAAGCAGTGAGTATTTTTCTATATACAAAAAAGAATAAGATAATTAGTATCGGAGATACCGCTAATAAAATCCATCCCAATAAGCTAAAAGTTTCATTTAACGTAACCCAAAACCCTTCTGATACCATTAGTTATATGGGGACTTCTGCTTCATATAATCCCATGTCGTTTTCTTAGGCTGTTCTATACTCTGTTCTATTCTTTGAACACTCTTCATTATAGCCCGAAGAAATCCCCCCTCCTTACAAACATATCTCGCATCCTTTACTATTGTTTTAATTTTTGTTACTAACATAGGCATCAGCTCTTTATCCAATCCCCATTCCTGCTGCTTTAATGCTAATTGTGCTTCAAACTTCATTTCAAATTCTCTTAAGTCATCTATGATTTCATTCTCGTCTACATTCGTTATCGGAGTAATTGGATTAATCCCCATCAATTTTAATTCAGAAATTAATTCATCAATAGCTTCATCATTCGGGGTATAATCCATCTTATCTTTAAACAAAGGATTTATCTTCATAATCGGCTTTTGGGTTTTATAGTCTATAAGAATGAAGATGGGTCTGGCTATCTGTGTCCAATGCGTATTATGATTTCCATCTGTATATAAATCCTCTCCACGAAACTCACGCCTCATCAATGCAGGCATATCGCTGTATTGCTTAAAAACTTTTATTAAGCTTGTCAGCTCTTCAATCTCATCATTCCTTATCTGGCTCGGATAAGTAAAATTCTGCGGTGAACGTATTTCCATTTTATCCTATATAAAATAGACTTTTATTTTTCTGTCTCCTTCTCCTCGAAACCTCTACAGGCCGAAAAGCTTCAAATCCCGTAGCAAATGTCTCCTGTTTCCTTTTTGAAGAAACCCCCCCGAAGATAGAAGATAATGTCGGAGTATATTTTATTTGTTTCCTTCCCCTTGTTCCTCTCTTCCCATATTCGCCAGATGTCAATCTGAAATCTGGTAAGAAGAAAGGAGGTATAAGAGGTATTCTTCCTGGAAGTTCGGGTTGGGATGGGATGGGGGAGAATATTCCAAAGCCTTGTGATGCTCCTTGCCTTTGCTCTTGCCTTTGAGCTTGAACTTGGTTTACCATTACTGCAACTCCTTGTTTCTCTTTCTCCCTAATGCCTTCTCTTACCCCTATACTTAATCCATAGCCAAAACCAAATCTATCTTTAATCCTTACTTCTTCTGTTGAAGCCTGCCCAAGTTTAACTGGAGAAAATAATGCAACCTCCTGCCTATCCTTAAACGCAGGCTTAACTTGTGCTTCCCTGGCCTGTTCCTTCTTCAGACCTGGACTTATTAGTGAAATAGAAACTTGTGTTTCTTTTGGCATTAAGGATGCAGGCTGTTTAACTTGAGCTTTAAAAGATTGCTTAATAAGAGAGGAATATGCTGGGGCAAGTTTAGAAGTTTCTTGTGCTGTAAATTGTTTTGAGAAAACTATCTTATCCCCCCCAATATCCATAACCCTTTTAACGTCACCCACTGCCTTAGTTTTCATTAAGCCTGCTCCTGTTGGCTCACCGCTGAATGTTGCTCTTTCAGTTAGAATATCAAACTTGCTTACTCTCGTAGGCTTGGCGGTTATGAATGTAGTTAATCCTGCTTCGCCCTCTTTGCTTACTCCTATAAAGTTCTCCCATACAGATTTTCCTTTAGGTATAACTTTACTCTCTCCTCTTATGAATCCAAAGATTTCTCTGTCTCTAACTTCTGTTCCTATTTTAAGTTTAGCTTCTGATGTTGGCTTTATGAAAATTCTTCCGAAACTTCCTTTAGCTTCAGGAAGAGTTTTAGTTTCTTTTACCTGCTCTGAAAATAAGAAAGGCTCTTTAAGTTTAGTTCTTGTTAAGGCTGGAAGTTCTTTAGGTATAACTCCCCTTCCCCCACTTTCAAATGTCAAGACATTCAATTCTTCACCTTTCTTAAAAAAAGAAATTCCCTTACCACCTTCTAAAGTAAACCTAGTTTCCCCTGCCATATAGGAAGGCTGGGCTATAAGAGCAAATCTTTCTTCCTTTCCAACTTTCTGCAGTCCAGTAATAGCATCTACTGCCATTTCTTCTTTTTGAGTTCTTGTTACGAACATTGCAGTTGGTGCTTTTTCTATGGCTGAAACTTCAGATGCAGCTTTTATTTTTGATACTCCTTTAGAAGCAATATTCCCTGCAATATATAAGCTTGCTGCTGCTCCGCCATATTTTATAATTCTTTCCTTACCGCTTTCAGCTTCATATTCTTTTCTCCTTTGTTCTGAAACTGCCAATCCGCCGAATAAGTCTATAGCTCTTACTGGTGCAGATACTATTGTCCCCATTGTTGCTATTCCTCCGCCAAAAATATTTATTGGTTTTCTTTCTTTAGGAACTAAAGCAGAACCTAAATATCTCCCAGTCCCTTCTTCAATTATTGGGATAGAGGTAGCCCCCTCAACTATTTTTATTTTTTCTGTTCCAACAACTTTCTCAAACTTCTGTCCGAGATAGATAAAAGGTCTCTCTGCTTGTTCGGCTAATTTTTGTAATCTTGTCTTTGGAAACTCTTCTGCAAGGATATATTTATTTGGTTGAATACTTGCCATAGTAGAAATAAGCGTCGGCTGGGAAATTGGGGGGGGAAGAAAACCAGACTTAGTAATATGCTTTTCAGCACTGCCGAAAAATCCCTGCTGTGCTTTCTGCTGGGGAGTGAAAGTTTGAGATTCAGAATATCCTTGATAGAATTGCTGAACAGGAACAGATGTTCCAGTCCGAACATCTTCAAAGCCTGTAAGCTGCCCGTTTGAATAAATGGGCTTAAACCTATTTGGAGATTGGGATTGAATCTGCTTAATTAATTCATCCTCCCTTTTCTTTTCACTTTCATATTTTTCTTGCTGCTGCTGATAGTTTTGAACCTGCTCTTGGTATCTTTTAAAAATATCCTGCTTCTGCTGGTTGTATGCTTCTGTTGCTCTTCTCCATTCTGCTATTCTGTTCTGCTGTTCTGCTGTGCCAATTATGCCA
>Ga0209323_10002033_pt1 | contig 13367 bp, 9 predicted proteins | sample Rifsed19ft2_FD_184014 | JGI IMG/M metagenome (GOLD analysis project Ga0209323, IMG submission 184014) | Soil microbial communities from Rifle, Colorado, USA - sediment 19ft 2 (version 2) | ecosystem: Environmental > Terrestrial > Deep subsurface > Rock core/Sediment | place: Rifle, Colorado...
TCCTGACAAAACTCTTAAAAATACCCTTGCTGCTAAAATTGCATGTCATCATTCAGTGCGTGGCAAGGTGAAACTCAATCATGAAGAAGTTAGTCAACTACTCTCAGACCTCAAGAGATGTATCCACCCCGACAAGTGTCCTCATGGCAGACCCACAAAAATCTCTTTTTCTTTGGACGACCTGAAGAAGATATTCAAAAAGAAATAATTAAAGCCTAATGCCTTCGTGTCTCGCTGCTATTGGTGTGATACTGGTAATTGACACCTTTTTTCTAATTGTGATAACGTTAATAGTTGTAGAATGTCAGATAAAGCGTACACAATAAAAGAAGTCCAGAAATATCTCGCAAAAGGGCAGATAGATAAAGCCATCGGCGAATGGGAGAAATTAGCAAAGGAACATCCTGATGGTAATACCTATAATGCCCTTGGTGATCTTTACCTTAAAAATGGCGACAGAAAGAATGCCTTAAATTCTTTCCGTGAGGCAGCAAGATTTTTCAAGGGAGAGGGCTTCTCCCTCAAGGCTTTTGGACTCTATAAGAAGATTCTGAACATTAATCCCTCTGATGCTGACTCCCTCATTTCTCTTGGGGAAATTAGTGAAGAGAGGGGCTTAAAAACAGATGCCATCAAATATTATCTTACTGCAGCTGACGGTTTTACAAAAGAAGGCAAAAAGGAAAAGCTCTTTGATATATACAATAAAATTCTCAACATCTCTCCTTCCAATATTCCCTTTAGAATCAAAATAGTAGAGATATATATAAAAGAGGGTCTTAAATCAGAAGCTGCAAAGGAATTTATCAACATAGCAAGGATATTCGAAGAAAAAGGAGACCCTGAAAAATCGATTGAACACTACCAGAAAGCTCTTGATATCCAGCCTGCATATAAAGAGGCAATCCTGGGAATCAATTATGTTCTCGAGAAAACCGGTGATCTCCAACGAGCCATTGAACACATTAAAGGGGCATCCAAGCTTTTACCGCAGGACTCAGACATTCATATCAGATGTGCCGAGATTCACATTCAGGCTGGGATGTTCGATGAAGCAAAGAAATGCATTAAAAAGATAACAGAAATAGAACCTGCCAATATGAAGGCAGCGAGGCTACTGGGAGAAATTTATATTAAGGAAGGTCATAAAGAGAAGGCATGGGTGAAATATCTTCCCGTCCTTGATGAGATGTTGCTCGACATGGAGAATGATGATGCTATCAAACTCCTCGAATCTTTCAAGGATATAGACAAATTTGAGACTGGAAAAAGGCTTGTTACACTCCACAGACAAAGCGGTGAGAATCTTAAGGTGGTCCATGAGCTTGTTTCTCTTGGCGATCTCTATAGTGCGAAGGACATGCAAAAGGAAGCGCTTGATTTCTATAAGGAGGCTTTATTAATAAACTCTGATGATAACTCAATTAAAGCAAAAGTGATTGAACTTGAGAAAAAGGCATTAATGGAACATGTCTCTACTACAGGGGAGAAGACAGTTGATGGAGATCTCTTAGAGGTTGATATATTCCTCAAGTATAGTCTTATCGAGGATGCAAGGAATCTTCTTGAAAAGATCAGGAAGCGTGAACCCGAAAATATTGACCTACATTTAAGACTGAAGTCCCTTTATATCAACACAGATGACAAGGAGGGGGCTGTCACAGAATGTATAATCCTTTTTGAGCTTTATGAGAAGGCTGGTGATATTGAAAAGAAGAAGCAAATTATAAAAGAAGCTTATGAATTGTCCCCGAAAGACCCGAGACTTGCCGATAAGGTAAAGATGCCTTCTCCTGAAGAGACGATTACTTCAACTCCTTTGGAAGGGCCAACGATAGAAGATTACATTGAGGATATTACCGAAGCAGATTTTTATTCTCGACAGGGATTAATTGATGAGGCAAGGGAAATTCTGGAGAGATTACAAAAGCTCTTTCCAGAAAACAAAGAGATAAGACAGAAACTTATTGCCCTCAGTCAGGAAGTTGGAAGTCTTGAAAAAGAAGAACCCGTACTTGCAGAAGCAGAGACTATAGAGATAGAGGCAGCGGCTGAACCTGCTTTTGACAGCGATGTTCTCAGCATCTTCAATGAATTCAAAAAGGGCATCGAAAAAGAACTCGGAACAGAGAACCATGAAACTCATTATAATCTTGGATTGGCATATAAGGAGCTGGGATTTCTCGATGATGCAATAAGGGAATTCCAGCTTGCGCGCAATGACCCGGGAAGCCTTATCCCTTCTTCCAGTATGCTCAGTATATGCTACATGGAAAAAGGCCTCTATCCGCTTGCTATTGATATCTTGAGAAGCGCCCTTGGGAAGATTGAAGAGAGGGATGAGTCTTATTGGGCAATGAAATACGATCTTGCCGAGGCTTATGAAAAGAATGGCAACCTTCAGGAAGCCCTTGATTCATACACAGAGGTCTATGGATGGAATTCTAAATTCCGGGATGTCTCAGAAAAGATGAATCAGATCGGCGCAATAATAACAGGAAAAACTGAAACGGGGAAACCTAAGGGGAAAAAAGACAGGATATCATATTTATAGGATATGGACTATTTAGAATATTACAGCCTTAAAGAACATCCCTTCTCGAATGTCGTTGACAACAGATTCTATTTTAATAGTCCCCAGCATTCAAATGCCCTCAAGAAGTTGAAATATGCAGTTGACACAAGAAAAGGATTTGCTGTTGTCATTGGTGACATCGGGACAGGGAAAACAACTCTTGCAAGGAGGTTTCTTGAGGAATTAGAAGATGACAAATATGAGGCAGCCCTCCTTGTTGTTGTCCATTCTTCTGTTAGTTCAGAATGGCTTTTCAGAAAATTCGCAATCCAGCTCGGCGTAAGAGACATAAAGGATAATAAAGTAGAACTCCTATCCCAGATTTATAACAGACTGTATGAAATAAGAGAAGAAGGGAGAAATGCTGTGGTGATGCTCGATGAGGTACAGATGTTAAACTCAAAAGAGATCATGGAAGAGTTCAGGGGCCTTTCGAATATGGAGTTGCCTGACGGAAAGATGCTCAATCTTGTTTTCTTCGGTTTGTCAGATCTTGAAAATGTTCTTTCCCTGGATGAACCACTCAAGCAGAGAATAGCTGTCAAGATTAAACTAAAGTCTTTTTCTGAAGAAGACACCAGGAATTACATAAAACACAGACTAACTGTCGCAGGTTCTAATGGAGAAATATTTTCGGATGAAGCCTACACCCTGATATACCAGTATACACATGGTTTACCAAGACTGATAAATGCCGTATGCGACAATGCACTCCTTGAGGGTTATCTGTTTAACAAGGATGCCATAGACGCCTTAACGATCACAACAGTTGCTGTTGACCTTGATTTAACCAGAACCGCTGAATAAGATATCTTTAATCTTTAGCGTTACAGAATATTTCAAGAGATCTATCTTTATCCTTGAAGGATACCAGACATCTCCTATCTTTTCGTTACCTTCGTAATGGATAATGAGTTCCCTGCCATCTTCAAGGGAAACTGCCTGCTTTACAGGAAGTATCGTCTTTCTGTCCAGCCATATTTCTCTTGAGAGATTTTTAAGAAGATACATGCCTTCTTTTTCATCAATTTTATAATCCTCTATATCCCACCAGAATAGACAATCCCGCAAGCCTTCAGTTAGAATCCTGCCTTTGTTTTTGTCAATCCGGGGATTGCTCTTTATAACGCCTTTTTCTGATGTGACCTCGAGTGCAAGAAACCCGAGGGAATACACCCGAAGGTTTAAGTCCCCGTTTCTGGATATATTCAACACACCTTCCCCCCTCATCTCTCCTTCATCTTTCTCGAATGTAATGGAAAATGTTGTATCTATGACCGAGATGCTGTTCTTTGAGTTGAGCACTTCCCTCACATCAACTCCTTCGTATACAGGAATCTCAACCCTTGGCGCAGCACAGGAGAACAATAATATAATGATACTAAGTAAGGACAGCCCTGAGAGTACTTTCAATGTCTTTCACCCCTATGATTTCTAATCCGGGATTATTTTTGATCTTTTCTGCATTTCCTAAAGGTATAACGGCTTTCTTAAAACCTATCTTTGCTGCCTCTTTAATTCTTATCTCAGCCTGAGCAATTGCCCTTATCTCACCAGAGAGGCCAACCTCGCCAAATACAAATGTCCTGGGGTCTATGGGGATCTCTTTGAGAGATGAAGCTATTGTTGCAATAATGCCAAGGTCAACAGCAGGCTCGACTATCCTAAGACCTCCAACAACATTTACAAATATATCCATTCCCCCAAGGTGGAGACCCGCCCTTTTTTCAAGCACAGCCACCAGGAGATTAACCCTGTTGAAGTCAACACCAATGGTTGTCCTTCTCGGCATCCCGAAGTTACTCTGTGAGACAAGTGACTGTATCTCAACCATAAGAGGCCTCGTACCTTCAAGGCTTGCAACAACTGTTGAGCCTGAAACATTCACCGGCCTTCCTAAAAGGAAAAGCTCTGATGGATTTTCTACCTCCAAAAGACCGGAGTCAGACATCTCAAATATACCTATCTCATTAGTTGAGCCGAAGCGGTTTTTCACTGTTCTCAGTATGCGATATGAATGACCTCTGTCACCTTCAAAATACAGGACTGTATCCACAATATGTTCAAGGACACGAGGACCTGCAATAGCGCCTTCCTTAGTAACATGGCCAACAAGAAATATGGGGATATCTGACTTCTTGGCAAAGATCATAAGTTTCGCAGCACACTCCCTTACCTGGCTGACAGAACCAGGCGCTGAAAGAAGCTCTTCTGTATAGACAGTCTGAATGGAATCCACAACCATTGCCTTCGGTACAAGTTTTAAGGCTGTGTCAATAATGCCCCTGAGTGAAGTCTCTGAAAGTAAAACTATCTCCTCAGTGTTTATCGAAAGCCTTTCAGCCCTGATTTTTATCTGCTCCGGGGACTCCTCACCTGAAACATAAAGCACCCGACCAGATCTCGAAAGGCCAGATAGGGCTTGCAAAAGTAACGTAGATTTTCCTATGCCCGGATCTCCTCCAACAAGCACCACCGAACCTGTGACGACGCCACCACCTAAAACCCTATCGAGTTCTTTAATCTTAGTTGAAGTCCTCTCTCCATAGCCAGCCTTAATTGAACTCAGAAGTAACGGTTCTGATTTTCTCAAATGAGCCGGAAGATCTAAACGAGAGGGAACAGTTTCTTTTCTTTCTTCAACCAGTGTATTCCATTCTCCACAATCAGGGCACTTGCCAAGCCATTTAGGGCTTGTATAACCGCACGACTGACATTGATAAAAAGTCTTTACCTTTGGCATTACTTAATTGATTTTAATTATAGCAGAATATCTATGTTTTAATGGATAACCTTATCATCAAAAAACATTTAAGCCAAATGTTATCAATTATTTTGGCATCTAAATTTTCCTTGACACCCCCCCCTCAGATTGTGATAAAGTTGTGATGCCTATAGAGATCTTCGGGGGAGATCATGGTAGTCAGTTTAATGATAAGGGGATCATCTTTTCGGAATAGAAGTAATTGATTAGGCCATGACATGTTTATGTCATGGCCTTTGCTTTTATATGGATTGAAAGAACCTTAGAGAAGGGAGCATAGGGCAATGAGAAACAATAGAAGCATAAATGCATTCTTTTTTCTTCTGTTCATAGCTATCATTTCTATCCTGCCGTGTTACACATCCACTGTTTACCCAGCCACGGCAATAGTGTCTGTTTCTGTAAATTCAGACGGAAGCGTTGTTCCTACCGTAGAGGGTATATTCGAAACTTGTGGATCTAATAATAGCGGGTCTGTTTCCCTATATAGGGATTCATCTTTCCTTTGCCAAGGAACCGGCAATGGAGGGGCATCCTGTAGTATAACCCTCGATCGGTGGTATCAACACGGAACACATGTCTATACGGGCAATGCTTATGATTGTACTGGACATGATCAAGATATTTATCCCTTAACACTTGACAATACTCCCGAACTCACGATCACCAGCCCAGCAGATAATGATATTGTCTTTGGTCCCATTGACATATCGGGTATTGCTGTTTTCAAGCCCACGCTTCAATCCATAAAAGGCATTGTTACAGTCCATATGTTCCGTCCTAATGGTGCTCTAGTTCCTAACGTACTTCGTAAACAGTGCAGTACGGAAGTTTGCCCTTTCAGCTATCAAGAAATGTATGGATCACTTCTCAATTTGAATCCCGGTTCACCATATAGACTCCAGTTCATAGCGGGTGGAGGAGGTGCTGAAGTTGTAAAAGAAGTCATTTTCAGTAGAGAAGAAACAGCGAACAATGACAATCATACAACTGTACCTGGTACAGATATTTGTCCTGCACCCAATTCAGGTATCTGTAACCCTTCAGGTAACAGGTCAGTAAATGTAATTAATGGAAGAGTCATTACAAGGGAAACAGACTTCTCAATGTTGGGCATAATGCCAGTCAACTTCACACGCTATTATAATAGCAAGACAGCCCAGACAACACTCGGAGGAGGGTATGGCCGGTCAGGGCGTCATATCTTCGATACAATAGCGATCAATCTATCAAGCAAGAGGTACAAAGTGGCGAATCCTGATGGCTCAATTGTTTATTACTATGATGCCAATGGAGATAATGTATATGAACCTGACATACCGGTTGGTGAGACGAGCACTCTGATAAAGAATCCTGACAGCACATTGAAGAGAACTTTTAAAGACGGAACATCTGAAGAGTTCAATACAGCCGGCTATCTCTCTGCATTCGTTGACAGAAACGGAAACAGGATAACTTTGACCAGGGACGGGAGCAATAAACTAACAAAGATAACAGACCCGGGAGGGAGAGAAATAACTTTAACATATAATACTTCCCAAATAATCAGCAAAATAACATTGCCTGACGGGAAGGAAATAAATTATACATACTATTACAACATGCTTTATAAAACAACATATCCTGATGGGAAATATAAAATATATGAGTTCAGCAACTACAATCTTACAGGTATCAAAAACGAAAAGGGAAACTATATAGAGAAATATACCTACGATGCACAGGGAAGGGCAATTACTGCATCTGCAGATGGAACGAATGAAAAACTAACCTTCAACTATGTCAGTGACACCGAGACAACTGTTACTGATACTCTTGGAAGAGTGACCACATATACCATTGACAAATCAGGAGGGGAAATACAGGGACTGAGCAGCTCCGGCCCTGGGTGCGGATGTGGAGCGGGAGGTGTCTCCTTTACATATGATAATAAACTCAACATCACATCAACAACAGATGCCAATGGAACTGTAACAACGTTTACCTATGACTCTAAAAACAACATGCTTACAAAGACAGAGGCGTATGGGACACCTGTGCAAAGGACATCCACCTATTCCTATGAACCTACTTTCGGTCAGATAACATCCGTTACCGACCCTATGGGAAATACAACAGACTTCAACTACGACGACTATGGGAATCTCATCTCCATAACCGATCCTAATGAAGCTACAACAACCTTTACCCACAATGCACAGGGACTAATAACACAGATTACCGATGCACAGAGTAACCCAACTAACTTTACCTACGATCAATATGGAAACATTTCAACCATGACAGATGCCCTCAGCAATACAACAACTCTTACATATAATATCATGGGGAATCTCCTCTCAGTGATAGATGCAAACAACAATCAGACAACATATACCTATGACCAGAGATGGAGGCCCACACAGGTAAGAGACAGTCTGAACCATCTTACCACGTATACCTATGACCCTGCTGGAAACCTAACGGCGGTAACAGATGCGAAGAACCAAACAACCCAGTTTCTCTATGACAATATCAACAGGCTCATCAGGGAGACGAATGCCCTTGGAAATCAGAGAAACTACACCTACAACACGGTGAGCAACCTCATATCAAAAACAGACGCAAATAATAACATAACCAATTATATTTATGATGACTATAATCGCCTCATAACCATTGATTATCCGGGGGACTCAGATGTCACTTTTACCTATGACCTTGCAAAGAACCTGACAGGAGCAACTAACCAGAATATCTCATATACCTTTGCCTATGATGCACTGAACAGGAAAACATCAGTCACAGACAGTTTAAACAGAACTATAAGTTATACCTACGATGCAGACTCAAACAGATTGACTATGACAGATCCAGCAGGGATAATCCAGTATGCCTACAATCCATTAAACCTGGTAACAACCATTTCGAACTCAATTGGACAGGTAACCTATTCTTATGACAATCTGGGAAGAAGGACTTCACTGTCTCTTCCAAACCAGATATCAACCACCTACACCTATGATAGCTTGAGCAGGCTTCTCAGTATAATAAACGGAAGCATATCAACCAACACTTATGCCTATGACAATGTTGGAAACAGGACAAGCATGACAGAACAATCCGGAACACACAACTATGCCTATGATGTTATTTACAGACTCATTCAGGCAACACATCCAGCGCCACCAACAGAGCAGTTCACCTATGATCAGGTAGGAAACAGGCTTACTGATAACTTAGGTAACTCATACTTCTATAACAATGCCAACAGACTACTTAATTACAATGGAGTGACATTTACTTATGACGCCAACGGGAATGTTACAAGTAGAGTAGATTCCTGTAGCACAACAATATACACATGGGATTCTGAAAACAGGCTCACAGGAATTAGTGGCTTTAAACCTGACTGCTCAACCTTAGCTGCTTCTTACCAATATGATTCCTTTGGAAGAAGAATAGAGAAGAATATTAATGAGACCATAACCAGATACCTATATGATAAAGAGGACATCATTGCCGAGTATGATGGTAACAACCAGCTGATAGCTCACTACATTCATGGCCCTGGGATTGATGAGCCTATTGCTATGGTGAGAAACAGCCAGAGCTACTTCTATCACTTTGATGGTCTTGGCTCGGTGACAGGGATTACAGATAGCAACGGGAGTGTTGTTCAAAGATATGGATATGACTCTTTTGGGAATATCGTTTCCATGTTAGACCCGAACTTCATCCAGCCTTATACTTATACTGGAAGGGAATATGACCCTGAAACAGGGTCGTATTACTACAGAGCAAGGTATTATGACTCAAGAATAGGGAGGTTTATAAGTGAAGATCCGATTGGGTTGGCAGGGGACATTAACAAATACGTGTACGTCCAAAATAATCCCGTGAATTGGATTGATCCGCTGGGGTTGGCTCCTCATGATGCATTCATCGCTCAACTTGCAAAGATGGCGAATAAGAGTTTGAGAAAAACTATCAAGAGTCTCATGAAGCAAATTGAAAAGCACGAGAAAGCGGTGGCTGATGAATGCCAGAAGCAGGCTAAACAACATCATGAACATGAGCTGCGAGTCTTTAAAGAGCAACTCAAGTTGGCTGAGCAAGAGGTAGCTAAACGCGGCCTCGTAGGGGCTGGCTTTGCAGAAAGCATATCAGAGGATGAAGCTGAAAAAAGGACTGGTAGTTGGTTTGATTGGATCGATCCTTTTCTCTTTCCTGGGACAGCGTACTAAGATGACAGATTTAGAGAATGTGATTAAGAATTGGGAAGCCCTTATTGGAGAGCAATCTGCTCTGTTAAAAGAGCAACTTTCTGAACTTGAGATTAGTGCTTTGTCTGCCTGTATGGGTGACTGCTATCAAAGCTTCAATGAAGTGTATTCTGTTCTATTTGAGAAGCTTAAGAGTGCGACCCCTGGCGACTATGATTTGGTCCACGATTGCATTGTAGATATCTATTGGGAATTTGATCACATAAAGAATCACATTGTGGACGCTGAAAGAGGCTTTAGCGTCTTGATGAACCTGTTAGCAAAGAAAGCAGAATTAAAAGAGCAGGCGGAGTAGTCACCCCTTCTTCAGTTTTTCCCTCTCAAGGAAAGCATCAAGGATTTGAACTATCTGCTTACGCTGCGGGGTCGGCAGCTTCTCGACCTGACTGAAGCGCCGCCAGCAAGTTCGTGCGTACACTGGAGGAACGCTTCCCAGATTTTAATTAATAATGTTGGAAACAGGACAAGCATGACAGAACAATCCGGAACACATAACTATGCCTATGATGTTATTTACAGGCTGCTTCAGGCAACACATCCAGCACCGCCAACAGAACAGTTCACCTATGATCAAGTTGGAAACAGGCTTACTGATAACTCAGGGAATGAATACTTTTATAACAATGCCAACAGGCTACTCAATTACAATGGACTAACATTTACTTATGATGCCAATGGTAACATGACAAGCAGAGTAGACTCATGTGGCACAACCACATACACATGGGATTCTGAAAACAGGCTCACGGGAATTAGTGGCTTTAAACCTGACTGCTCAACCTTAATAGCTTCTTACCAATATGACCCCTTTGGGAGAAGGATAGAGAAGAACATTAATGAGGCCATAACCAAATACCTATATGATGAAGAGGATATAATTGCAGAGTATGATGGAAACAATCAGCTAATAGCTCACTATATCCACGGCCCTGGGATAGAGGAGCCTATTGCTATGGTGAAGAACAGCCAGAGCTACTTCTATCACTTTGATGGACTTGGCTCGGTGACAGCCCTCACGGATTCTACTGGTAACGTAGTGCAAAGATATAACTACGATAGCTTCGGAAACATTACCAACATGTTAGACCCGAATTTCATTCAACCTTTCACTTATACAAGCAGAGAATACGATCCTGAGAGCGGACTATATTACTACAGGGCAAGGTATTATGACTCAAAAATAGGGAGGTTTATTAGCGAGGATCCGATAAGATTGAAAGGTGGAATTAATTTTTACTTGTACGTCTACAACCGGCCGACAATGTTCATTGATCCGTCTGGTTTGCTCTGCGTCTATTCGCAGAGCCTAGGCAGTCTTACTTGTACGAATAACACAACGGGACAGCAGTATTTGAGTTGCAATGGGTACGCCGGTAAAGGTCCAGGGCTTAACAAACCAAGCGCACAAAATCAGCCGAATGTTGGTCCGCTGCCACAAGGCGACTACACCATGGGAGGACCCAACAATCGTCGTGGTCCTTTCACGCGTCCGCTGATGCCAGACCCAGGCAAGAATATGTTCGGAAGAAGCGGCTTTTTGATTCATGGAGACAATGCTGCTCAAGACAACTCCGCATCTGAGGGTTGTATTGTTGTTCCCCGTGATTGTCGGTCACGCATTCCGACCGGTGAAACGCTGAGGGTTGTCCCTTGAAAAAACTCACTTCCTGCTTTCTATCAAATGCTTTAGTCACGGTGGCTTTTTGCGCGAGTGCTTCTCTCGCCACTGAAGTTCCTTCTCGAATCTTCTCAATTAACAACGCGATGGTAGGCATCACCACTCTGGATGAAGTTAGAAAGACTTACGGTATGGCTGAGTCTTCAAGAGTCAGTAGAGAAGACGAAGCAGATATAACGATCTGTTATGTCCATTCTTCCTCGAGAGGAGAATCGTTCCTAGTTTTTGAGTCCGGTGTAATGGGTGGCTTCAAACGCATTACGGGCTTTAGAATCTCTACCCTTCGCCAAAATGGAAATTGCATGTTGACAAATATAGATGTCGGTGCTTTAGCAACTGGAAACGGAGTCCGGCTAGGGCAGAGCCTTGAGAGCTTCAAGAAGGCTGTTCCCGTTAAGTTCAAGCGTTGCGCTTCAGGGTTAACCTATGAAGCCTTGAGTCAACGAGCAGCGACCCAAGAAGAACTAAAAAGACTACGCGCTAACTGGCCCAACGAAAAGCAGGATTACTTTGACGTAACAACTGTCATTAAAGCCAAATTTCGGGATAACAGGCTCATCGACCTCTACGTTCATAAGATCGAGTCGTATTAAAGTGTAATCTCAGCAATTTGGTGGTAGTTACTATTGCGATGTTGCCAAGAACTCGCCGGGCGGGAATGCATTGCGTAATGGTCAAGTTTGTGGGTCAAGTTTGTGGGGTCAGACACCACAATTGACTTCCTATATGTGTGTTGTTAGACCTGAATTTCATTCAACCATATACTTATATGAGCAGAGAAAATGATCTTGAAAGTGGTCTATATTATTAATTACAGGGCAAGATATTATGACTCAAGAATGGGGAGGTTTTGTAAGCGAATATCCGATTGGATCCAAAGGAGGTTCGATATTTAACATTCTCTAAATAGTATTACAAGTGTTTACCTTAAATAGTCCATAAATGATTTTTACAAATAGTACACAAATGATATTCCCCAACATATCAATTGATTTTACTTGACATATAAAACAATTTTGATTATATAAAGAGAACAAAACTTTCTGTCGCTGTAAGGAACAGGTTCTTAGATATAAAATCTAAGACACGAAGGATAAACTAAACCACTATTTTAGGAGGGGAATTTTATGAAAAGATTATGTTTGTTTTCACTCATTTTTATTTTTGTTTTGGCATCTACGATTGCATACGCAGAAGAAAGACCTCCCCTTGAAAAAGCCCCCCTTGGAACTGGAAATGTAGCATTGAAACTTGATTATATCGGCTTCAGTGATAACAACTTAGAGAATCTTGGTGTAGATGATACCTTCTATGTGGGACTTGAAGGATATGCCAGGATTTACCCTAATCTATACCTTGGTGGAGAGGTAGGCTATGCTAATCCTGACAGTAACGTAGATATAGGCGGAAATGAAGTAAAAACAGATGTAACATTCATTCCGATAGAGCTTAACTTAAAATACGCAGTACTACCATATCCCAACTTTGTTGTCGGCTTTGGAGCAGGGGTCTCTTATAATTATGTTGAAGCAGATGTATCAGGAAATGGGATAAAGAGCGGAGACGATTGGTTAATCGGCGGTCAATTTTTTGCGGACCTGAACTACACAGTTGGTAGTAACTTATTTTTTGGCGTCGATGCAAAATACCAGCTAACTGATGATTTCGAGGATTGGAATGCAGATTTCAGCAACTGGAGAATAGGCGGGCATATAGGTATAAGGTTCTAAATCCTTCTGCCTTTTTATTTTACAGCTTAACTTAACTTAACTTGAATTATCTAATTTAAGGCAGGTAGTTATATTGAGTTCATTGAAAAATATGACTGCTTTCAAAAATATATGCTTTATGTTATAGTTTTAAAACATGATTTATCTTCCTTTCCTCAATAATAAGGATGTTTCTCTTAATTACATTACCTGCATTAATGGATAATTAGGATCATGAAAATCTCATTTATTGAAGCAAAGTCACCGAACCCCCATATTTTCAGTAAGTATCATATCCCAAGGCTCGGCGCAGTTTTGCTTTCAACAATTTTAAGAGAACAGGGTTATAAGGTAAAGGCCTTTATCGAAGACATTG
>Ga0209323_10002036_pt1 | contig 13354 bp, 11 predicted proteins | sample Rifsed19ft2_FD_184014 | JGI IMG/M metagenome (GOLD analysis project Ga0209323, IMG submission 184014) | Soil microbial communities from Rifle, Colorado, USA - sediment 19ft 2 (version 2) | ecosystem: Environmental > Terrestrial > Deep subsurface > Rock core/Sediment | place: Rifle, Colorado...
GGCAAGGGGACTGCATCTGAGAAGATGGCTGCCATGGATAAGGCAGGGATCAAGGTTGTACGCAATCCCGCATTAATAGGTCAGACGGTTGCAGAGAGTCTATAATTTTCCACAGCCTATCCACAGTTTCTTCTCAGCTTATCCACCACAAATCCACAAAATAGTGTTATACATCTAAAAAAAATCACTATATATAGATTTATATCCTTGACAAGAATTCCATGCTGGTGTAAACTTCATTTGTTTTTACGATGTAAATTTATCAACTGCTCTAACGCATCTCCGTAGAAACATAATTTCAGAATACGGGTGTAGCATCAAACATATTTTAGACTTAGAAACTTATAACTATTATTAATCATTAATATTTAATCTAACAGGAGGTCTCTTATGCCCACAAGAGAGGTTTCAGCCCCGTTTTTTTCCCAGAATGCAATCAAAGTCCTTGAAAAGCGCTACCTTGCTAAGAATGACAAGGGACAGGTAGTGGAAACACCTGCGGAGATGTTCAGGAGGGTTGCACGGAATATTGCCCAGGCAGATTTCATTCATGACAGTAATGCGGATGCTGCAAGGAGTGAGGAGAAGTTCTACCAGCTTATGCTTAAAAAGGAGTTTCTGCCGAATTCCCCTACCCTGATGAATGCAGGAAGGGAGCTCCAGCAGTTATCAGCATGCTTTGTCCTCCCCATAGAGGATTCGATGGAAGGTATCTTTGAATCTGTAAAGCAGGCTGCCATAATACACAAGTCAGGCGGTGGAACAGGTTTTTCCTTCTCAAGGCTGAGACCAAAGAACGATGTGGTTCGTACAACAGGTGGTGTTGCCTCCGGCCCTATCTCTTTCATGAAGGTATTTAATCATGCAACAGAGGCAGTAAAGCAGGGAGGCACAAGGCGCGGGGCGAACATGGGTATCCTGAGGGTAGACCATCCGGATATACTCGAATTCATAGACTGCAAGATAAACGAGAGTGATGTAACAAACTTCAATATAAGTGTCGCAATTACTGACAGGTTTATGGAGGCTGTTTCCAAAGACGAGATGTATGACCTGCTTAGTCCAAGAACCGGAGAGCCGGTATCGAAACTTCGGGCACGGGAGGTGTTTGACAAGATCGCCGGTAATGCCTGGAAGAATGGTGAACCAGGGCTTTTCTTCATTGATACAACCAACAGAACCAATCCAACCCCGCATGCCGGCGGCATAGAGGCCACTAATCCATGCGGTGAACAGCCGCTTATTCCATATGAGTCATGCAACCTCGGTAGTATAAATCTTGAGGTTCATGTCACACACATGGATGGTCATGCTGTAGTTGACTGGGAAAAGCTTGAGAGGACTATCCGTGCATCTGTCCACTTTCTCGATAATGTTATTGATATGAACCACTACCCTATCACACAGATAGAAGAGGTTACAAAGGCAAACCGGAAGATAGGACTCGGTGTAATGGGGTTTTCAAGGATGCTCTTTAAACTCGGAATTGCCTATGACTCTTCAGAAGGGATAGACTGTGCACGTAATGTAATGCAGTTTATCAGGGATATCGGTCACAGTGAGTCAGAGAGGATGGCAGACAGGCGCGGGGTATTCCCTAACTGGAAAGGCTCTGTCTATGAAAAACAGGGCAAGAGGCTCAGGAATGCCTATATCACTACAGTTGCGCCGACAGGGACGCTTAGCATGATTGCAGATACTTCAGGGGGGTGTGAACCTGAATTCAGCCTTATATGGTACAAGAATGTAATGGGCGGCGAACATCTTCCATATGTACAGGAGATGTTTATGGAAATAGCCAGGGCTGAGGGATTCTGGAGCGAAGAACTTGTTAATAAGATTATAGCCAATCACGGCTCTGTAAGAGGGATTAACGAAGTGCCTTCAAAATGGCAGGCAATATTTGCCACTGCTCACGACGTGGCATCAGAGTGGCATGTAAAGATGCAGGCTGCATTTCAGGAATCTACAGACAGCGCCGTCTCAAAGACTATCAATATGCCGTTAGGAGCCTCTCTGGATGATGTTAAGGATGCATACATCCTTGCCTACAAACTTGGGTGTAAAGGGATTACTGTATACAGGGATGGCAGCCGCTCTGAGCAGGTGATGAATGTCGGCAAGAGCCAGGACAAGAGTAAGGCAGCAGTTAGCAGCAAGCAGACCCCTGAAATTGAAAAACAGGAAGAACGTAAGGATTTCAAACCGGCTCATCCGGTCATTGAACCAAGGCCAAGACCCAAGACTACCACCGGTGTCACTAATAAGATGAAGACATCCTGCGGCGACCTCTATGTTACTGTGAATGAAGATGAGGACGGCAGGCCATTTGAGGTATTCTGCAATATGGGCAAGGCAGGCGGGTGTGAGGGCTCACAGAATGAGGCCATTGGAAGGCTGATATCCCTTGCATTCAGGAGCGGAGTGTCGCCTCAGTCAATAATAAGGCAATTGATAGGGATAAGATGCAATCAACCGTATGGTCTTGGGAAAAACATCATCCACTCATGCGCAGATGCTATTTCCAAGGCAGTCCTTGAGTATATGATAAGTAAACAGGGAGATGCAGGCCGGGAAATGAGTGTTGAGTATGACAGGCGTATAGGGTCTGCTTGTCCCGACTGCGGGTGCGAGATGGAATTTTCCGAAGGTTGTGAGAAGTGCCATTTCTGCGGCCATAGTAAATGCTATTAGCTTGACATCATTTATCATCACAGGCTATTCTGATGATATGTTGTACACAGATCATAGCCGCACCTTTGCAAAGAACAAGTATGTCTATCCTGTCCTTTCGAGGAGATCGAGGGGGATATCTGTAGGTATAAACCTTACTCCTGACAGGGTATGCAACTTTGACTGTGTCTATTGCCAGGTAGACCGGACCACTTATATCCCTCATGTTAAGGTAGACATTAAGCGCATAAGCCCGGAGTTGCGGGAAACTCTCGAATCGGTAATATCAGGGAGACTGTTTACAATCCCTCCCTTTGATAATACACCTGTTGAATTAAGACACCTTTCGGATATCGCACTTTCAGGAGATGCAGAACCCACCACCTTTACAAATTTCTATGAGGTTGTAGAGGAGATAATAAGGGTGAAACAGCTTGAAACAAAGCTTGTGCTGATTACAAACGCCTCCTGCCTGAACCGTTTAAGGGTTCAGGACGCAATAGACTTAATGTACAGATACAATGGCGAGGTGTGGGCGAAACTTGATGCCGGAAGTGAGGTGTACTTTAAGAAAATATCGCGAAGCAATATATCATTTTCAGATATACTAAGTAATATAATTCTGACTGCAAGGAAGCACCCGATAGTCATACAGAGCTGCTTTAACAGGATTGCAGGCGCCCCCCCGCCACATGATGAAATCACATCATATTGTAACAGACTTAAAGAGATTCAGGGTTATGGCGGAATGATACGCCTTGTACAATTATACACTGTAGCAAGACCCCCTGCTGAGGAATACATCACTCCTCTCACAGAGGACGAATTGGCTTTCATTGCCCATAATGTAAGAGAAGCAACAGGCATCCCATCTGAAATATTCCCATAGCTGCCATCTGACTAATTCCCTACTTCTATCTTCAATAACACCTTAACCCCTGCTTCACCCTTGACATCATCCACCCAAACATAACCAATAGCACCGCCGGTGTTACTTATCGCATCAATCAGCTCAGAAGGTGTGCCTTTTGCTGTCGGCGGAGTCACCCCTTCCTGGAAGAATTTCTTTATCCAGTAGGCCTTGTATCCATCAACAGTACTTCCCATTACCTTTTCAATAAACCTTTTCTTTATTGCCTCATCCCTTTGCTCCATAGGCTTGACCCTTACCCCGCCTTCTGATATCTTTTCCCCAAGATATATATCCTTTACTGAAGATGCGGAGATTGAGTTCAAAGGATAATCCTTATTTGCTATTATGGCGAGCTCCCTCGCAGAGGCACGTGCATAAAGAGTGCATGATAACAGTAATGTGATAAGACCTACCACAAAACCTAATTTTGCAAATTTCATTTATTCCCTCCTAAATAGAATTTAAAATTTCATATCTGAGATATTAAATACACTAAAATGCAAGCGCCCACTGGACTCCATACTCACTCCAGTCATTAGTCCCTCTCTCCACTGACCGAATCTCCCCTTTGATACAGCTTCTGTAGTTTATATTGTAGCGAAACCCGACCGTAGTTTTTGTAACATCCTGCGTGCCGAGTTTGTCAAAATAGGGATCCTCCGCCTTGATTGATATCTTGTCATATAAGAGATATGGTATCCATTTGTCTTTAAAGATGTATCTTGCCAGAACAAAATAGCCGTTACTGGTATTCGATCCGGCGTTGGCTGCGGTACTATTATCTTCATTTTTTATAGAGAAGTACTCCGTTGCAAGGTCTATGTTGGCTGTCGAATAGTTGAGGGCCGCACCGAGCACAGTCAGATTAACGTCAACGACCGGTGATGTACCCCCTTGTATCCTCGATTTATAACCGGAGACCCCTGCCTTGAAACCCTCCACCATGTCAGGCGACAGGGCAACATGGAGCAGAATCCCCTTACCGTTGTTATTATCACTGGTATTGTTAGGCGCCAGCCTATTGCTGGTGTTGATCGTGGGGCCATTGTCTATTGATGCCCCATATTCTACAGTCCCTGCTGTGGTCAGGACCCTCCCGGATAGATATCCTCCGACAACATGGAGAGGGAGAACACCATTTTCGAAATCAAATTTGATGATCTCCGGCCTCTCGATGGTTGGCTGAAGCTGCTGCCCATGGTGATACGAGGTATTCCAGAGACCGAGCGGGGCATGAAACCGTCCCACCCGGAACCGGAGGGCATCGCTGAAGGTATAACCTATGTTTAATCTGTGAACGCTAATCCTCCCTTCAGATACAAGAAGTTCCGTCATAATGTCAATGTCCTCAAGTGTCCCGGCAAAATAGAGGTCCATTGCGCCAAGGGCAAAGCTCCCGTTCCTTGCTGCAGCGAGAACACCCTCGGTGCTCTTTTTGAAATTGATATCGGCAAACCCGTTGAACTCGAAGGCGTGGCCGGATGAGGCCGACAGAATCAGGATAGTAATTAATAATATTATTCCACTCGTAATGTTTCTCATGACACTCCTCCTTCAGGTTTGATTAAAAAAATGTTGATAGAACTTTCTTATGATGTGGAATCTTTGTAGACTAATACTATGGGTATACTTTGTAGCACAATCAGAATATTAATTGCAACAAAAAAACCGATATAATGCCGGAGAATAATCCAATTGATCAATGATAAGAAATTACCTTTACTACTAACGCATTACTGGCCATTAATGCTATGGATAGAGATACAATAGTGCCTTATTGGAACTGCCGTTCTATCTCTTCAGGTTCGGTCATAGGCTCAGTACATGTAAAATCCTTACATACATAGACACTGACCTTGCCATTCTTTTGCCCCTTACCTCTTGAAAACTGAGGCATACCCTCTTTATCTCCGGCTGTTTTATCCGCAAGATATATTACCATGTCGGGGATATATGCCTCACCTATCTTCCTCAACACCATCTTTGCACTATCACTGTCTTTATTGCCAACTATCGTAACCTCTGTTGCACCGGCCAGACAAAACATTGCAGAGGAAAGGATTGATGCATAATTGAAGGGAGACGATTTAGCCTCGCTGTAATAACGCCTTATAACCTCCTCTGCCATTGCCTTATACTCACTATTATTCATGTATAATGAAAGCCTCAGCAGATTCATGGAGGCGACCCCATTACCGGATGGTATTGATTGATCAGTACCTGTCTTCAGCCTGTAAAAAAGCCTGTCCGGATCAGACTCTGCACTGAAGAATCCGCCCATGTCAACATCCCTGAATATATCAATCATTGAATTTGTGATCTCCTCCGCCCGCCGGAGATACCGGTCATCAAAGGTTACCTCAAACATGTCAATAAAGGCGGATGCAAGAAATGCATAGTCATCAAGATTGCCGTTGACCTTTGCTGACCCATCCTTCCAGACATGAAGAAGCCTGCCCCCGGGCAACCAGAGATTAGACATAATAAAATCAGCCGATTTCACGGCCGTATCAAGATATAAATCCATGCCTGTTGTCCTGTATGCATCAATAAAAGCAGAGATTGCGAGGCCGTTCCAGCTTGTTATGATCTTTGTATCCTTAAACGGCCGCTCCCTCTCCCCTCTTTTTGCGAAGAGCTTTTCTCTGCCTTCTGCTATTATTCTCAGGAGCTCATCATCCGGCCTGTCAAATTCATGAGCGAGGGCCCTGAGCCCCCTGTCAATGTGCAATATATTCACCCCATCGAAGTTACCTTCATCGGTTACCCCGAAGTACCTCATTACCACATTTGAATTTTCGCCAAGAACAGCAGTTATCTCCTCCTTAGACCATACATAAAACTTCCCTTCCACCCCCTCACTGTCGGCATCCTCGGATGAATAAAAACCACCGGCAGGGTGATACATATCGCGCAGGATATAATTAAGTGTCTCTTCAGCAATTCGCCTGTAAAAAGGATCCTTCGTCACCTTAAAAGTGTCCAGATAAACCCTTGTGATGACAGCATTGTCATAGAGCATCTTTTCAAAATGAGGGATCAGCCATCTTTCATCAACAGAATAGCGGTGAAATCCCCCTCCAAGCTGGTCGTATATTCCTCCCTCAGCCATATGGCGCAGTGTATTTTCTACAGCCTCAAGGGACATACTGTCATTGCTTCGTTTATGGTATTTAAGAAGCAGGGATAGTTGTAATGCAGACGGGAACTTTGGGGCTGAGCCGAAGCCGCCATGGGACGGGTCATAATCCCTGAGGATAGTTGAGACGGCACTTACTACCTCATCAATATTCAATCCATTAACAACAGTCCTTTTCTCAGTAAGTTTTTTTAAAACGCCTGTTAAATCTGCTATCGTGTTTTCCAATGCCCATTTTCTATCCCGGTAGGCATCGGATACCGCGGCAAGGATATCAGGGAATGCCTGCTGTCCATACCTTTCTTCAGGCGGAAAGTATGTGCCGCCAAAGAACGGTTTCCTCTCAGGTGTAAGAAAGACCGTCAGAGGCCAGCCTCCCCCCCTGCCCAGGATTTGCACGGCATACTGGTATACCTCATCTATATCAGGCATCTCTTCCCTGTCTACCTTTATACATACAAAATACCTGTTCATTAATCCGGCTATCTCTTCATTCTCAAAAGACTCCCTTTCCATGACATGACACCAATGACAGGCAGAATATCCTATGCTCAGAAGCACCGGTTTGTCTTCTTCTTTAGCCTTTAGAAACGCCTCATCCCCCCACGGATACCAGTCAACAGGATTATGTGCATGATGAAGAAGGTATGGGCTTGTTTCTCTGATCAGTCTGTTTGTATATTTATTCGGTTCCACAGAATACCCCCTACGCCTCCATTCCTGAAAACTTCTCCAACAACCTTATCATAAGGGCAAGCAGCAATGGCCCCAGGAAGACCCCCAATAAACCGAATGCTGACATACCCCCTACTACACCGATAAATGAGAGGACGACATGGAACCCAAGCCTCTTGCTGATAAAATAGGGCCTCAGGATATTATCTATCATGCCAACAGCAAGCAGTCCCCATATAATGAGAAAGATTCCCTTCCCTATCATACCATAATATAAGAGATAGGCGGCGGCGGGACCCCATACGAGGGCAGTTCCTGCAAACGGGATAATGGCCAGGATGAACATGATAGCTCCAAACAGCACCGGAGCAGGTAGACCTGTTATCCAGAAGCCTATCCCTCCCAGAACACCCTGCAGCATTGCAGTAAAGATAACGCCATAGATAACAGCGCTGATAACCCCCCCGGTTTCCCGGACAATGACATCCATGTCGTCAGCAGGGATAAGGGAAGAACTTCTGAGACTAACCATAAACCTCTCCCCATCGCGGAAGATGAAATATAAAAGCATAAAGGCAACGGCCATCTGGAACAGGACTGACAGCACATCCCCGGTCGCAGACCCCATATAACTGATTAAGACCTTGCTGATATCACCGGCGCCGGTTATTACCCTTTGCCTCAAACTCTCATCCTGAAAAGGGGTAAGCTGTGATAACCTGTTAAGGATCAGGGGCAACTGCGGGTAGACCTTTTCATAAACATGGGTTATTTGTGTCACAAGCGCCATTAACAGGAATGCAGAAGGAACAAGAAAAAAAACAAGCACACCCGTGACAGATATAAGAGAACTCAGCGACTCCCTCCCTCCGACCAGGAGCCGTATCCTCCTGTTCACAGGCCAGAAGGTCACACCGCCAATCACAGCCCAAAGGATCGCCTTATAGAAAGGCTTGAAAACTTCATGGGCGCCATAAAATATAATAACTAAGATAGCAATAAGAATTACGAGGGTAACATTTTTCCGGCCAATCTCCACAGGACCTCCAAATGATGGCAGGATGTAGGTTAGCAGATATAATATGAAATTTCAAATAAACTGCCTCATGAGCATTTTAGTGTTTCTTGACAACCGGGATGGCATGGTTTATTCTACGTTTAATGAATTTTATCGCTCAGGAGAAGAGGCGTAGAAGATACATAAGTGAGGAAAATCTATAACTTTTTAAGTTCAGTCAAATTAGCGGTTGCAATTTTTTTTCTTTTAGCTGCAGGTTCAATAGCAGGAACATTGATCGAACAGGGGTTAAGCGATGTTTACCATAGCTGGTGGTTCTCCGGCCTGCTCGTTCTCCTTGCAATAAACCTTGCTGTATGCCTTTCAAAGAGAGTCCCTGCAATTTGGCGGGCATATTCTTCCGCTGACTGTGATTTTACACATAATCTTGTCCTGAACTTTAAACATCACACATTAATTCCGTTTCAGGGTGATATGGAAGATGCACGAAGGAAAGTAGAATCGTCCCTGAAGGGAAGGAAATATAAATTCCGGCTTGAAAAAAATCATGGCAGCATCTCCATGTTTGCTGCAAAGGGGACCATAGGCAGACTGGGGCCCATGATCAGCCATGTAAGCATCTTTCTCATTCTTATTGGGGCTGCAATAAGCGGGGTCGTCGGATTCAGGAGCTTCCTCCCGCTCTATGAAGGTGTGCCTGTTAGTATCCCACAGGGAGACTTCTCCATAGTCCTTGATAAATTCTGGATTGACTACTATGAAAATGGAAAGGTTAAAGACTACTTCAGCACTCTTACCATTATTGATAACGGAAAGAGAGTATTGAAAAAGACCATACAGGTAAATAACCCACTGCATTATAAAGGCATATGGTTCTATCAGGATGGAAATGCAGATGCAGATGCATCACCTCAATATTCAGGACTTCAGATAGCGAAAGACCCTGGTGTTAACATAGTATGGGTGGGGAGCGGACTTCTTATGGCTGGGCTTTTTATATCCTTTTTTATATTCCACAGGAGGCTATGGATCTGTATAGAACCCTCTGAAGAAAGCACATTGATCTATATAGGGGGAATATCCAACAAAGATACGCCCGGCTTTGAAAAAGAAATGGACAGTATAATTAAATCATTATAGTCTTTGGGATAACGACGATCGCAGGAGGTTAAGTAATGGACTATTCGCATATTTCTATCTTTGTCGCATTTTCAGCAGGTTTTCTATCATTTGTATCGCCGTGCGTTCTCCCCCTCGTTCCTTCTTTTGTTACCTATATAACCGGTCTGACATTCGAAGATATTACATCTGCTAAAGAAAAAACCAGGGTACGATACATTACAATCACAAATTCCCTTGCCTTTATAGGAGGGTTCTCATTTGTTTTTGTCCTTTTCGGTGCATCAGCAACATTTATAGGAGAGATATTTCTTGCCTATCAGGGTATAATTCAGAAAATCGGCGGAATACTTATCGTGCTGTTCGGGTTATATATAATGGGGATTTTCAAATTAAGCTTCCTCTCTTCTGAGAAAAAATTCCATATAGAAAACAAGCCCGCCGGATTTATTGGGTCTTTCCTTGTCGGCATGGCATTCGCTGCAGGATGGACTCCATGCGTCGGGCCTATCTTAGGCTCAATCCTGCTTTATGCAAGCACAACAGGGTCTGTTGCAAAGGGGATGGGGCTTCTGGCAGTATACTCTCTCGGGCTTGGCCTGCCTTTTTTTATATCAGCCCTCGCTATAAACACATTCATTGCAACCTTTAAGGTTATTACACGGTACATGAGATGGATAAACCTGCTGAGCGGGGCGTTCCTCATATTGGTAGGTATTATGATATTTACAGACTCGTTCACATTCATTACTACATGGTTCCAGAAACATGGGATAGGGTGGAGTGTAGAGCTGTAGGGAGGCAAAGAGAAAGGGACTGCCCGGACAGACGGAAGAATAGGTTGAACCATGATTCGGTATTATTATATAATTTGATGCCAGTGTTGCTTTGGGAAATTAAACGATGCCTACATTTGATGTTATAGTGGCAGGTTCCGGACCTGCCGGTGCTACATCTGCATACAGGCTTGCAAGGGCTGGACTCAGCGTCCTTATCCTTGAAAGGGACAAGCTCCCGCGATACAAGCCATGCGGCGGCGGCATCTCATTAAAGATAGACCGTATCCTTGACACGGATATTAAAGATTTCGTTGAGGCTACGGTTTTTGGCGCTTACTTCAGTCATGGACAGAAAGAGGGCACCCATCTTATGTCTGAGCAGCCGGTAGCATATATGGTCATGCGTGACAAGCTTGACACTCACCTGACCTGTGAGGCTGTAAAAGCAGGGGCAACCCTTCTGACAGAAAACAAGGTGCAGGGTATAGCTGCTGCAAAAAATGGGTATGAGGTCTTTACTAAGGACAGTGTCTTTACAGGCAGGTATGTAGTTGGAGCTGACGGCGTAAACGGGGCCGTAAGAAGGTTTATTTACCCGAACACCGTCCGCACAATAGCTGCATCAATAGAGGCAGAGATAGAAGTAGACCAGTCTGTCATTGATAAGCATTCCAATTATGTCCATATAGATTTTGGGGTCATACCTTATGGATATGCATGGGTATTCCCAAAAAAGAACATGTTATCTGTCGGTATAGCTGGATTTAGAGGTGTAGTTAAAAGACCCAAAGAGTTTTTTGATAAATTTATTAAAGGACATAACACCCTGTCCGGTATAAGTGAATTTACATATAAAGGATATCCCCTGCCGCTCTTCAGAAATCAGCAGAACCTTACAAAGGGCGGTGTCATACTGACAGGGGATGCAGGTAATTTAGTTGATCCTTTTTTTGGCGAGGGGATATATTATGCTGTCAGGAGTGCACAGCTTGCATCTTCAGTCATATGTGACAGTATCCGCAATGGGAGCAACGATCTCAGCAGGTATGACAAGCTTCTCAGCAACGAATTCTATCCGGAGTTCAGGGCAGCCCAGAAGGTCTCACAATTCGTCTATGCATGCCCGAGGGTCTGGTTTGACATCCTGTCGGAGAGGACTGAACTCGCAGAAAAATACTATAATGTCCTCCGGGGCAGCAACAGCTATGACAACTTTTTAAAGGAACTAAAGGCCATAGGCGGCTCTCTTGTCAAGACAGCAATCAAAAAGAGAATTGTACGTTTATTCAGTTAATAATGAAAGCTATACAGTGTATTTCGATTAGCAAGGCATACCGGCACTATGAAGTTCTGAAAGAGATCTCTCTTGAGATCCTTTCCGGTGAATGCTACGCCCTGTTCGGTCCGAACGGGGCAGGTAAAACGACCCTTCTTCGAATCCTGGCCACGGTTCACCGTCCTACAGCCGGTCAGTTCATCATGGCCGGATACGATGGTGTACGGGATAAAATCAGGGTACGGGAGGCGATCTTTCTGATCGCCCACGGCTCCTATCTTTATGACGACCTGAATGCTGTCGAAAATATCCGGTTTGCCTTAGGGCTCCGCGGGAAAAATCCATCGGACCGGGACATAAAGCTTGCCCTCGATCGCGTGGGAATCGGCGCCTTCTCTGAGCTTAAGGCCCGTTACTTCTCCGCTGGAATGAAGAAGAGATTATCCATCGCAAAATCAATCCTGATACGCCCCGGGATACTATTAATGGATGAACCTTACGCCTCGCTCGATGAAAAGGGTCAGCAGATGGTCAACAATTACCTCCGTGAGTTAACCGAATCCGGCAGCACGATTTTTATGACTACCCACGACCGTGCCAGAACCGCTGAGGTAACACATCGTGTGGGCGTCCTCACGCAGGGAAGCCTGAGGGAGATACCGGCGCAGCATTTGAAAGAGTCTCATGATATTTTTTAAAGTGATCCGGTGGATCGTCTGGAAAGACCTGCTAAGCGAGCTCAGGAGCCGTGAGAATATTTCATCCATGTTCTTTTTTGCACTGATCATAATCCTGATCTTCAGCTTAAGCCTGTCAATGGATCAGCAGATGGCCAGAGAGATGATCCCGGGGATTCTCTGGATTGCCTTCAGTTTTACAGGGATCATCGGTCTGGGGAAGTCTTTCCTGGTCGAGACTCAGAACGACTGCATGGAGAATCTGTTGATGGCCCCGATCCCGAAAGGCGCTGTCTATCTGGGGAAACTGCTGGGTAATTTTCTCTTTATGCTGGTGGTCGAGATTATCATTTTCCCCCTTTTTGTAATCTTTTTTAATCTCGACATTTTTGGACAGATCCCTATGATTATGTTAATATGTTTTCTCGGCACCCTGGGTCTCTCGGCCATGGGAACACTCCTGTCGGCCATGACGGTTCAGATCAAGGCACGTGAGGTTATGTTCCCTCTGATGCTGCTTCCCCTCGTTGTTCCTGTCATCATAGGGGCGGTCGAGGCGACTGCAGGAGCCTTGAATGGAGATCCACTGAAACTGTATCAGCAGTGGCTCCAGTTACTGGCGGTATTCGATCTGGTTTTTCTGATCGTATCGTACTGGCTGTTTGAATTTATACTGGAGGATTAGGTTTAAGTGCACAAATTGATCCAATGGATGCGGCGTCTTGAAGGGTGGTTCGGACTTGCCGCTGCGATTTTTTTAGTGGTTGGGCTGTATATGGCGCTGGTTTCCTCCCCGCCGGATTATTATCAGGGGGAAACCGTCAGGATCATGTATATTCACGTCCCATTTGCTCAGACATCGCTGCTTGCCTATCTTGTCCTCTTCCTCGGTAGCCTCTGGTACCTCTGGAAAAAAGACCCTGTGGTTGACAACCTCAGCCATGCAGCAGCAGGGGTGGGTGCTTTTTTCACAGTCGGGGAACTGTTAACCGGCTCCATCTGGGGAAAACCGGCATGGAACACGTGGTGGACCTGGGATGCACGGCTTACCTCTGCCTTTGTCCTTCTCCTGATCCTGGCCGCCT
>Ga0209323_10002041_pt1 | contig 13340 bp, 17 predicted proteins | sample Rifsed19ft2_FD_184014 | JGI IMG/M metagenome (GOLD analysis project Ga0209323, IMG submission 184014) | Soil microbial communities from Rifle, Colorado, USA - sediment 19ft 2 (version 2) | ecosystem: Environmental > Terrestrial > Deep subsurface > Rock core/Sediment | place: Rifle, Colorado...
CTTTTGCTATACTCTGAGTCTGATTTCAAGCGAAATCAAGCTTGTTTTGCACATACACGGTCTAATAATCCGACCAAGCCAATGAGGAGGAAACCCATGGCAATCTTGTACGCAACAGTCGTCACCACAGAAGGCTCTGTGGCCAGAGGCGGTACTGTCAGGTTCAAGGCTCAACTGGGGTCAGGCAGTCTCGTCTGCGGGAGCAGTCACGGCTTTGCTAAATCCAAATCTGCTCTCGAAAGACTCGAGAAGGCGCGGCTTCGCCGCAATCCCCGACCCAAAGAGGAAATCGCATTCATCCAAGGCGATGGCGACAAAATCCGCCGCTGGACATTCATGAGCTAGATCTCACCACCAGAGGAGGCTGTGATGAACCAGCGTTGGGCCGATGAAAGGCTTCTCCGGGATATAAGGAGAAAACTAAATGGCGACCATGCCAGAATATCAAAAGCCCGGGAGGAGCTGAAGAAAGTAAGCCCTCTCTTTCTGCCCGAAGGAGTTCAAATCGAACTCGGCGACATCGACGACTGGTTGAAGGGAATCCACAAAAGACTCGAGAAAGAACTCGAGGAGGAACCCTAATTCTCGGCAACTACCGAAAACCGTTCCGAAATGCATAGAGGAGGCCCAGATGGCCGATTACAACGTCCAGTGTATTTCCGGACATGTCTTTCAAGCGCCTAGGGGCAGCAAATTAGAAGCCCGCTGCATCAGTCGGGTGAAATCGGGTTTCTTGGACGCTCTCTGTGTAACTGAGGAAGATTGCCCTGAGTGTATGCTCGAAGCAGAAGATCGCAGAATCGAGCAGGCTCGTGCTGATCAGCTCTTCCCGTTTGTACCAGGACCTGACAGCCTGGACGTATGATTCGGATATTGACCACAAATAGGACCGTCACGAGGTCTGAAGAGGGGTATCTACCCTACCCTTTACGCCTTCAGACCTCGGTTTTCCAAAGTCCTCGACATTTCAAGGACTTTGGAAAGCACGCATTATCACTTCTATGAATCAATTCATGAAAGCGCATGTTTTTTATTCTTCCCTCACTTATATCGTTATATCTCAATATCTTTATATCGGTTTCTACTACTTCTCACGCTTCGTTTCTCGGCCGTAAGAACCTAGCTTTGCTAGGGCCTTGTGTCCGGGTAAATATTTATTTCTCTCGTTTGGTTTCTCGGCCATAGAATTTGATTCTATCCCCCTTGAAGAAAAGATTAATAGTTTTTAATGGACCGTTTCGGTGTTTGGCAACATCCAGAACTATATTCTCGGAATTGTCCTCATCCTCCCGCCATAAAAACATGACAACGTCCGCGTCCTGCTCTATACTACCCGACTCCCTGAGGTCAGCCAGTTGCGGTTTTCTTGTTCCCCTCTGCTCGACTGCTCGGGATAACTGAGAAATTGCCAAAACTGGAATTTTTAATTCTCTTGCTAAATTTTTCATGCCCTGTGAAATTTCGGAAACTTCCTGGACCCTATTTTCTAACCGCCTACTCCTTGCCAGCTGTAAGTAATCTATAACCAGTAAATCAACTCCAACTTCAACCTGAAGCCTTCTGGCTTTGGTCCTCATCTCAAGAATAGAAAGTGCCGGAGTGTCGTCAATATATAAAGGTGCCTCCGCGAGCTCCCCCATTGCATTTGAGAGCTTTGTAAAGTCGTCTTCTGTCAACTTCCCTGTTTTTAGTCTCCAAGCATCAATATCAGCTTGAGCGACCAAAAGTCTGTCAACAAGTTCCTCTTTACTCATTTCGAGTGAGAAAAAGCCGACGGGCCTTTTATATTTCACTGCTAAATTTTGAGCTATGTTAAGCGCAAGTGAGGTCTTTCCAACACCGGGTCTCGCAGCTAAAATTAAAAGGTTAGACCTCTGCATCCCCGCTAGCGTATCGTCAATATCTTTAAACCCGGTTGGGACTCCTCTTAATCCTTCTGCTTGTTTATGAAGTTCATCAAGCCTGTCGAAGGACTCGGCCAAAGCCTCTCTTATTGCGGTAAATGTTTGGGCAAGGTGCCTTTGGGAAAGGGAGAAAATCTCGCTCTCCGCCCTATCCATCAATTCCTCCGCAGCAAGTCCTTCGTCCATTGATAGTTCCAGAATTTTGCTCGTAGCACTCATCAGGGCTCTTTTAATGGCCGCATCTTTAACAATCTTCCCATAATGCTCAACGTGGGCTGCGGTCGGGACTCTATTGGCAAGTTCTGCTAAGTAGGATGCGCCGCCAATTAGTTTTAAAGTCTTTCTTTTTTTAAGCCTTTCCGAAACAGTTAGAACATCAATTGGAATTCTCTCTTCAAAAAGAACTATCGCGCACTCATAAATTTCCTTATGGCGCTCATCATAAAAATCCTCTGACTTTAAAAATTGGGCAACCGCAATAACTGCATCGCGATCTAAAAGAAGTGCTCCAAGAACGCTCTCTTCAGCTTCGGCAGAATGTGGTGGAACGCGAACTTGCTTATCTGCCATTGTGAAATATAATTAACACCTAAACTCTCAGTTGTAAAGAAGACCTTTAAGCTTTGATTTCCAAAACTACTGCTTTACTCCCCTCACCAAACTCTTCCTTATTTATCGAAAGTTTGGGCAAATTTTCGGTTTGCAACCCTACCTCTTTTAGAAACTGCTCAACCCCAAGTAGTTTAGAAAATGTGTCGGGATTGAGATGTGGTACCTGGTAGTGCATCGGAATAACTATCTTTGGCTCAATTTCTCGGACAATGGCCACAGCCTCCTGAGGACCTATTGTAAATACACCTCCTACTGGAATCATAAGAATATCGATATCTCCCATACTTTCTATCAACTCCTGAGTTAGAACGTGCCCTAGGTCGCCCAGATGGGCTAAACGAAGAGAGTCTGCCTCAAATACATAGATAGTGTTTGCTCCACGCTCTGCCCCTTTTTTATCGTCATGAAAGCTTGCAAAACCGATAATGGAAACTCCCATAATTTCGTACTCTCCTGGCCCATCTACTATTTTCTTTACTCCTTTGACAAGTTCTGCTTTCCCATGATCTTCATGGTGGTGCGAAATTGTAACAATCTCAGCCTCAACTCCGGAGAATTTTAATCCGACCATTTTAGGATCAAAAGGGTCAGTCACAATGTTTGCAGTTTTTGTTTTTATTCTAAATGAAGAATGACCGAGATAAGATATATCCATGATTTCAAAAACTAAAAAAACGCCCCGACTTCGCCAAGGCTTCGACAGGCGAGCAAAAATCAAAAACTCCAAGCGATAAATAATTAAATTTTTTACTTTTTATCATTTTAACTTGTTTGGAGTTTTGGAATCTTCGAAACTTTGAGCTTTTATTAGTGTAATCCTATCAAAACTAAACCAACTTGACAATATGAAGGTCGTCGCCTAGACTAACAGCGCTAAGAATATATATAGCTTTATGCGAAAGGAAGTCCTTTTTGCAATATTGGCAGGGGTGAGTCTTGGATTAATTTTGGCTTTTGGCGTCTGGCGAGCAAATTTAGCATTACGTTCAAGAGATTCTACTCAAAATGATTCAAATTCCGAAACCCAGCTTAATGAGTCTTCTGCCGGCATCACTTTAGCTACACCCGAAGATTTCGAAGTGGTGTCAGAAAGTCCATACTTAATATCAGGTATTACCAAGCCCAATTTTCTAGTTGCCATTTCAGCGTCAGAAGAAGATTATTTAGTTAAATCTGACTCAGAAGGAGAATTTAAACAAGAAATTTCGCTAACTGAGGGCGTAAATGAAATTTTTATCACCTCTTTTGATACAGACAACTCAATAATTGAAAAAAGGCTCCTAATAACATATTCAACTGAATTTGCCAAACAGGTAACTTTCCTGCCCCCCTCTCCAACAGACTCTGAAAATGAAACCTCAACTGCCTCAAATGAAATAAGAGAAAAAGTTCAAGAAAAAGTCGAGCAAGCAAAGAGGTCGCCCAAATTTGTAATGGGAAGCGTAACTGATAAATTGACCTCCACAATCGAAATAAAAAATTTAGAGGGTGAGATAAAACAAATATCCCTTATTCCCGAAAATACCGTCTTTATTAAAATTGCAAAGACCCGCTCCGAAGTAAAATTTTCAGATTTGGCTATTGGAGATTTTATTGTTGTTATGGGTTTCCAGAATGGAAACGGAGTTGTTGATGGCAGAAGGATTCTTATAACTGAGGTCTTCAAGCCCAGTGGAAGAATAGTTTTATTGGGGTCTGTTTTTTCCCTAAAAAGAAGCGAATTTACCTTTAAATCCATAACAACTCAAGCAGAATTCTTACTCAAAAATAATAAGGATCTAACTATTTATTCTCAAGTTGGTGAAGAAATTGATAAGATAAATTTCACAAACTTAGAGGAAGGTCAGCAGGTAGCAGTATTTGGAACAAAGGACGGTACAAGTTTTACAGCAAGAACAATTGTAGTTGTTGAACAACCGCCTTCTCTCTAAAGCTTGATATAATTCAACGGTCTGGAATTTTTGTTGACTTTAATAGCCTTAAAGATAGTCAGCAACCCTCCAGCAAACGCAGCTTGAGCCGTATACGAATAGTAGAAAGCTTAAGTTGCGGAGGGTTTCTAAAGAAGCTAACATTAATTATCATGAAAAAAGGACCAATTACACCCAAAGGATTCAGAGATATTCCCCCAAGCTTGGCCAAAAAGCGCCGTGAAGTTATTGATAAAATCGCTAAAGTATTAGAAGAGTACGAATTTGTTCCTTTAGAAACTCCGACTATCGAGTTTGCCGAAACCCTTAAGGGTAAGTACGGCGAAGATGAAAAGTTAATTTACGAATTTACTGATAGAGGAGGGCGCAATTTAGCCCTAAGATACGACCTAACAGTACCTTTAGCTAGATATGTCGCCAATAATCTTGGTGTTCTTTCCCCAACTTTCTCGCGCTATCAAATTGGACAAATTTTCAGGGGAGAAAACCCTCAAAGGGGAAGGTATCGCGAGTCAACACAATTTGATTTTGACACAGTGGGAAGCGCTGAGGTTGCGGAAGATGCAAAGGTAATTGCCGCGGCAATTTTAGGGGTAAGGAAACTCGGACTTAAAAATGCACAAATGGCAATAAATGACAGAAAAAACTTTGAGGGATTATCAATCGAGGACATTAGGGCCGTAGATAAAATTTACAAAGTTGGTAAAGAGAATACGGATACGAGACTCTTGGATTTTGTAGCTAACGTAAAATCAACGGAAAGCTTGAAAAAAATCTTCGAAATATTAGAAAACAAATATGCCTTAAAAGAAGCAATTGATTTCTTTTTTGACCCAACACTTGCCAGAGGTCTAGATTACTATACAGGCTCAATTTTTGAGCTAAAACCCAACGGCAAGCCCGAAGACCAGTCAATTGGCGGCGGCGGAAGATACGACAATTTAATCGGAATGTTTGCGGGACGTAAGATTCCTGCTGTGGGATTTTCATTCGGAATAGATAGAATCGTTGAACTCCTCTAATTGATAATTGTTAACTGAAATCTGATAATTAGTTGATGAATCCCTATCGCCTGCGAGCTTATTTTGCAATCCTAACAGCAACTATTATCTGGGGGGTAGCAGGGCCAATCATCAAATATACCCTTGGAGGAATCGACGCTCTCACATTCCTCACATATAGATTTGCCCTCTCTTCAATCGTTGCCATTATTTCCTTTTTCATAGCCGGAGTTCACATTCCTCGCTCCCCCAAAACTCTAGTCAAACTCCTTTTTTATGGGCTAATGACCTCCTCAGTTTCTTTGGGACTTTTGTTTTTTGGTTTAGAAAAAACTACTGTATTAGATGAAACTCTCATAACTTTGGTCAGTCCCTTACTTATTTCTGCTGCCGGTGCTTATTTTCTCAAAGAACATGTAACTTTAAGAGAAAAAGTTGGAATGGGAATTGCGCTTTTGGGAACTGTATTTACGGTTATTGAACCTATTATTCAAAATGGAAATAGCTCATCTCGAATTTCCGGAAATATTTTAATTGTTTTCTATCTAATTGCGACGGTCATCTGCGCGATTATCGCCAAAGAATTACTCCGAGAAGATGTCAAACCCCTGACTATGACTAATTTTTCTTTCATTACAGGATTCATTACACTCTTGCCATTTGCTCTTGTTAAATATGGATTCACAAACATTGCTACTACTATATCCAATCTCGAATTTCCTTATCAATTAGGAGTCTTTTATATGGCCATACTTTCCGGAAGTCTCGCCTATACTCTTTCGCATGCTGGACAAAAAACTATTGAGATTGGAGAAGCTTCAGTTTTTTCATATCTCTATCCTCTTTTTGCTGCCCCCTTGGCAGTTCTTTGGTTGGGAGAAAAAATTACGTCCTCATTCATCCTCGGAGGCGCAATAATTACAGTTGGAGTTGTGATTGCTGAATATAAAAGAAGTAAATCGTCTACAAATAATCAAGCGGCATCTTAAGCTTCTCGCCAATACTCTTACGAAGTACCTCTACCTTATCAATAGTCATATCAAGTTGATTGGCAATCATTCTACTCGAAGGAGTTGCTGTAAAAATACGTATCCAGTCATCTATATAAAATAGAACTTCTTCTTCATCTGGTGTCAAATCAGGGCCATTTCCCTTACTCTTGCTTTTTTCCATGTAAATCTATGCTAGTCTACATTTTTTTGATATAATTTCAACGTCATTATGGATAAAGCAAAAAATCCAGCGTCTCAAATTCCAACTTGGTATCCTGAAGCGAAAGTTTCTTGCGCCTGCGGGAATGCATTCGTTGTCGGTGCAACAGTACCAGAAATTAAAGTGGAGGTTTGCTACAACTGCCACCCGTTTTATACGGGGCAAATGAAATATGTTGACACTGCAGGTAGGGTTGAGGCTTTTAAAGCCCGTCAAGCTGGAGCTCAAAAGGATTTTCTTTCTAAAGCCGAAAAGAGACGTCTAAAGAAGCAGAAAAAACTTATTGAAGAAATGGAAAGGCCGGATACTTTGGAAGCACTTCGAAAGAAACAATAATTACCAATTTCCGATTAATTATTTTAATTATTAATTTAGAAAATTCGAATTTATTTGGAATCTGGAAATTATTAACATGAACAATCAATCCCAAACCCTATATCTAGAAATACGAGGCGCAACCGGCGGTGATGAAGCTAAGATTTGGGGCTCAGACCTACTTCGCATGTACCTAAGATACGCAACTAATAAAGGCTGGAAAGCGCTTGCCATTGACGTGAATGTGGTGAAAATTTCCGGAGTAGGAGCATATGATGAGCTTAAAAACGAATCGGGTGTCCATAGAGTCCAAAGGATACCAACTACTGAAAGGCACGGCAGGATTCATACTTCAACAGCAACTGTAGTGGTTCTACCTGAAATTAAAGAGTCAGATGTTGCCGTTAATCCTAGCGACTTGGAAATACAATTCTTTCATTCCTCTTCCCAGGGCGGACAAAATGTACAAAAGGTCTCAACAGCAGTAAGGCTTACCCACAAACCAACTGGGATTGTTGTTTCGTCACAGAGAGAGAGGTTTCAGGAACAAAATCGAAGAATTGCTCTGGATTTACTCCGTGCAAAGCTCTGGGAATTAAAAGAGGCAGAGAAAGAAAGAACTATTGCAGGCTATAGAAGTGCAATAGGCCGTGGAATGCGAGCTGAAAAAATTCGTACTTACAATTATCCCCAAAACCGGGTCACTGACCATAGAATTGGAAAATCTTGGGGGAATCTTGAGACAATAATCGACGGAGGTCTTGAAAAAGTTGCTGAACTGATGAAAAACATTAATCCTTAATCGATTTTCTAAAATTAGGTGGGATAAAAGGGTATGTTTTCTTATTCAGAAAATTCTGAAAGGGTTGCTGAAAATTGAAGAGTTTGCCCATCACGCCAAATTTCAAGCTCTACTTTATCACCCGGCTTTTTCTTAACTATCACATCTGCCAAGATATTGCTCTCATTTAGATTTTCCCCGGCCAATTTTGTGATAATATCATCAGTTCTAATTCCGGCATTTTCGGCAGGCGAGCCTTCTACCACATTGACTACATATGCTCCCTCGGGAACGTTATTAAGAATTGCAGTATCTTTGGGAATCATTTGATATTCGACTCCCAGGTAAGGCTTAGAAGCAAACTTTCCAGTGGATTTATACTGATTAAGAGCCTCTTTTACTACATTTATGGGAAGGGCAAATCCGACATTTTGGGCGCCCGAAGCAACAGCCACATTGATTCCAATTACCTGCCCTGCTGAATTTAGAAGAGGCCCGCCGGAATTGCCCGGATTTATTGCCGCGTCAGTCTGAATTACATCGTCCAATTTCTCAACATATCCTTCAAAGGCACTACCTGCTGTAATTCCCCTACCCAAACCTGATATCACTCCTGTTGTAACAGTATGTCTGAACTCCCCCAAAGCAGTTCCAATTGCAATCACAAATTGACCAACTTTTAAGTTTCCTGAATCACCCAGTTCAACTGGGGTAAGGTTTGATGCATTAATCTTAATGACTGCGATATCGTTTGAAGGGTCGCGACTTATTTGAGTTACCTCATATTCTTTCCCATCCTTAGTAATAACTTTATAAGTTGCTTCCTCGGAGACTACATGCTTATTTGTGATAATAAGCCCGTCTTCGCTAACTATAAACCCCGTTCCAATGTCCTGGGGGGTACCGCCCTCTACCCTTGAGGTAAATCCTCCAAAAGGAGAAAGTTCCAAAATCCTTCTTTTTGGAGCTTGAATCGAAACTGTTACAACCGAAGGTGAGACCCGTTCAGCAACGTCAATCACTATAGACTCTTCAGTCAGAATTCTCTGGTCGAGCCTAAATGTCGAAGCACCCCTGGGAAGGATAAAATCAAGCGGTTTTAATCCAAAAAGTCTGTCAGCCAACGCTCCTCCGGTTATGGCAGCTAAAATAACAAAGCCAATTAATATACCTAAGGCAAATTTTTTAAATTTGAGTCCTTTCATATGTGAAATTATTCTAGCACTTACCCAAAAATACAGTTTCTTTCCTGAAAATTTGCTTAAAAATTAAGTGATTCCAAAGCTTTTTGAAGTTGTTCGTCCTCCCCAGTTTCTGGATTATCTTTAATCTCAATATCGGGAGTTAAACCTTTCTCGTTAACCCAAAAGCCGCCAGGCGTAAGCCATTTTGCAATAGTAATATGAAGTCCTGCTCCCCCATCGACCTGTTGAGGTTCCTGAATTGTGCCTTTTCCGAAAGTCGTTTCTCCTATTAACTCAATTTTCCTATCGTCGCGAAGGGCGCCGGCAAGAATTTCAGATGCAGAGGCAGAGCCTTGGTTGACCAAAACCACAATAGGCGTGTTTAAAAATCTTCCCAGTTTTTCGACTTTGTATTCATTTTGCGCATCTCCCCTTGCTTCAATTACAACAACTTGCCCATTTTTTATAAATTCACTTGCAATGTCAACCGCGCCTTGCAAATATCCCCCTGGATTATTTCTTAAATCTAAAATTATTCCCTTAACATTAGGTTTAGTAAGAATCTCAACAATAGCTTTTTCCCATTCTGCTTCCGTTTCACCGCCAAATTTTAGAAGCTTGATATGGGCTACTGACTCACCCTCCCCAATGAATGATAATGATACTGACGGAACCTCGATAGACTGCCGGGTTACATCTACAACTATCAGCTCTTCCACGCCTTCCCGAAGAAGACTTAAGGTCACAACTGTTCCTGCCGACCCTCTAATTGCCTGGACTGCATCCGTAATGCTAATCCCCACCGTTCCTCTCTCGATACCTTTTTGAACATCTTTTATTCCTACAATATAATCTCCAGCCTTAACTCCCGCTTTTTCGGCGGGAGAGTTGGGAAGTGGTGCAATCACTGCCAACTGGTTTCCTTTAAAACCAATTTGAATCCCTATGCCGTCAAAACTTCCTTGTAAATCTTCTTGGACAACTTTATTTTTATCTGGAGGAAGAAAAACTGTATATGGATCTCCCAAAGCTGAGACCAGTCCCTCTATTGCTCCATATACCATTTGTGCTGGAATCACTTTTGTTTTGTCATAATAAGATGAATTAATCGTATCCCAAACTCGCCAAAAGAGGGAAAAGTCTAAGTCTTTCATTTCTGCCGGAAGTTCGCGAGTAATAGTTACTTTAGGAAACTCAGCTAATACTCCCTGATATCCTTTAAATCCTACTAAATATCCAGCTGAAAATGTCGCAGCCAGAATAAGAAGTGAAAAAAAGATTATTCTTGCAAATGTGAAGTTAATTTTGGGTAGGTTACTTTTTGGCTCCATAAAACTTAAGTAATTTTAGCACCTAAAGAGCTGAAGTAAACGGCAGAAGTCCTAAAAATCTCGCGCGTTTTATTGCAAGAGTTAGTCTCCTTTGGTGTTTAGCGCAAACTCCGGAGCGTTTTCCTCCAATGATTTTACCCCGGTCTGTTACAAACCGTTTTAAATCGTCCCATGCCTTATAATCAGGGTCCTTCCCGATTTCACAGAAAGGACAATTCACTGCTCTAGGAGTTTCATTCCGGGGTTGATAATTTCTGGGGCGTCTTGCTTTCTTTACCGGCATTATAATTTAAACTAGAAGGGAATTTCTTCGTCTTCCTCCTTAGGAGTTTCTTTCGACTCCTTTTTTTCTTTTTTTCCCTTAGCTTTCTTCTCGTCACCTGATTTAGCTGCTTTTTTTTCTGGTGTACTAGCCGGAGCATGTTGTTGGGTTACTATCTCTTCGGGTTCAGGCTCGCCTGATGTTACAGTTGGGGCTTCGAGTGTGGCTTCCGGCATCTCTAAATCTCCCGCCTCACGTCTGGAATCAAGGAGAATCATATCTGAAATTACTATTTCTGTTGTAGTTCTCTGGTTTCCATCCTGACCCGTCCAGGTACGAGTTTGAAGACGACCTTCTACATACACCTTCCTCCCTTTGGAAAGCAGTTGAGAGCAAATCTCAGCCAATTTATTCCAAGAAACCAGACGATGAAATTCAGCTTCTTCCTTTTTCTCTCCACCCTCAGTCACCCACTGACGGTTTGTGGCCAAACCAAAAGTGCAAACTGCCGTTCCCTGCGGAGTATATCTAAGCTCCGGGTCCCGAGTTAAGTTTCCTATTAAAACAACTTTATTGAGACTTCTAGCCATATCTTAAAAATTTCTAAGCTCTAATTAACCTAATATCTAATGTTTTTTAGGAATTAGAAATTAGTAATTAGAAATTTAGTTCTTCTCCTTTCTTACCAGCAAGTACCTTACGACATTTTCTTCGATACTAAGTTTTGTCGATAATTCTTTAACTTCTTGCGGCATTAATTCTAACGGAAAAAACAAAAAAATTCCAGTCACGGACTTTTTGATTTTGTAAGCAAGCGGCTTTTCTCCCCAATCCTCAACGGTACCTATTTTCCCTTTTGCACTGGAGATTAATTTTTCTACGTCAGCCCTAACTGACTTTTCCTTGGCTGGAGTTACTTTTCCGTCCAACACAATCGTTAATTCATATTTTTGCATACGGGAAAGTATAGCTTATGAAAGGCCAAAATTCAAAGGTTAAAAGTCCCGCCTTCGCCGAGACTTCGGCGGACAAGCAAAATCCAAAATTATTTTAACTTACGTTTTATAATTTCCCTTGTTCTATTTAACCCATAAATTTCTGCTCTTTAAATCCCATTGAACGCACGCTACCACGACGAGTTAAGCGAGTACAACTAAAAAGTCGCGTTTGTCCGACGAAGTGCCTGACACAAGGAGTCAAGCGACAAAGTACGAACGAAAACGAGGAGTGGAGACCGTTCATTTGGGCTCCCTTCTTTAAGTTACTTTCTTGGGTGAGCAAGAAAGTGACATCCAATTCTTTAGACCAGTAAAGAAATAGTGATATTTATCTTGGCTAAGAAAGAAATAGAAAAGTATTAATTTGACATAGTGTGCTACACTTTCAGAAATGACTGGAGAAAGAGATATAGACCAACGTCCAGGGAAACTTACCGCCCTCATGGAGCGAGGTTTCGAAGTAGCTAGAGATCTTAGAAGTGAGGCGAAAGGCGAACATGCTAAGGGTGACGCTGCTCAAACCGCTGCATCCATGTCTTTTTTCTACGGGAGGTCTCAAATTCTCGAACTGACCGCTGACAATATACAGGAACACCTAAGTTTCCTTAAGCAAAGACTCGTCGAAATGGGACCAATTGAATCAGGCCAAGGTACTTAGACCCCTACCTTAAACTCAATTACATCCTTGTCTTGCACAACGTAATCTCTTCCTTCAAGTCTTACTTTCCCTGCCTCCTTGGCATTATGCCAGCCTCCAGCTGATAAAAGCTCTTTAACCGATATTGCTTCTGCTTTTATAAACCCCTTGGCAAAGTCGGTGTGTACTATTTCCGCCGCACTAATTGCAGTCGAACCATCTTTTATACTCCAAGCATGCAGCTCCCCTCGCCCTTTCGGAGCTTTAGCGAAGGAGGGTTCCGTCCCTTTAACCGTATAAAAAGTGATAAGCCCCAGAAGTTCGTAGGCTTTTTTTATAAGTTTCTCAAGGCCTGATTCGTAAATCCCTAACTCTCTTAAATAAGCTCTCCTCTCCAGAGGATTTAAATCCATAAGGTCTTCTTCAATCCTGGCTGAAATTTCAATTACCTCGCCGAACTTTTCTTTTACTTTGCCTACCAGGCTATTTATATACTCCCTATTTGTTAAGTCAGTCTCGGAGATGTTGAGAACATAAATAGTTGGTTTTGCCGTAATTCCCCCAAGTTCGAGCTCCACATTCACAATCCCGATATCCTCAAGTATCTGCTCAAGAGTTCCCGGTTCGTGAATTGCGTGCTGGTGGCTTACATTGGGGTCTTTGAAAGCACGGACAACGTGGACAATGGCATCTACCTCGCGAATTTTACCCAAGAACTGGTTTCCCAATCCCTCGCCTTTGTGAGCTCCCCTAACAAGCCCTGCAATATCAATGAATGTAATATTTGCATACACCGTGTCCTCTGGGGAAATTAAGCGCGAAAGTTCGTCTAAATTTTTGTCAGGGACGCTAACAACTGCTTCATGCGGCTCTATTGTAGTAAAAGGTCTGGCGGCGGTTTCAGCCAAACGCCTGGCAACCAGAGCATTAAAAAGAGTTGACTTACCAGCGTTGGGCAATCCCACAATACCTACCGAAAGACTCATGAACAGAGTTTATCATTTTTTAGTCTTTTTCCTACATTTTACGTAACCGAACTACCCAAACACATTGCTTTTATAGGACCCAGCTTTCTTTTTTGCAATCCGTAGCGTTCTAAATTAATCAACAACAGTCTTCTGTTAAACAAGCTCTAAGTTATAAGAATCACCTTGTAATAGGAGCAATAAGCG
>Ga0209323_10002042_pt1 | contig 13337 bp, 12 predicted proteins | sample Rifsed19ft2_FD_184014 | JGI IMG/M metagenome (GOLD analysis project Ga0209323, IMG submission 184014) | Soil microbial communities from Rifle, Colorado, USA - sediment 19ft 2 (version 2) | ecosystem: Environmental > Terrestrial > Deep subsurface > Rock core/Sediment | place: Rifle, Colorado...
GCGCGCCGACGCGAGCGTTCTCATCAAGAACCGCCGCGGGCAATCCGGCCTATGGGGCTATTCCATTTCCGGCGATTTGCCGATCGTGCTGGTGCAGATTGGAGACCCGGCCAATATCGATCTGGTGCGCCAACTTGTCCAGGCCCACGCGTACTGGCGCTTGAAAGGACTGGCGGTGGACCTGGTGATCTGGAACGAAGATCACGCCGGGTACCGGCAACTGCTCCACGAGCAGATCATGGGGCTGATTGCCGCAGGCATCGAAGCCACCATGACCGATCGACCAGGCGGCATCTTTGTAAGGCTCGGGCAGCAGATATCGAACGAGGATCGCGTTCTGCTGCAAGCGGTCGCTCGCGCAATCCTCACCGACAGCCGCGGGACGCTGTGGGACCAGATCCACCGTCGCCGCCCGGCGGAAGTGCCGGTCCCGCCCTTCACGCCGGCCCGAACCCATCGCGCCGAACCTCCAGCGGCCGCCGAGTTGCCTCGCCGCGATCTGATCCTCTTCAACGGGTTGGGAGGATTCACGCCTGACGGAAGAGAGTACATGATCACGACGTCGCATGGGCAAGTGACGCCGGCACCGTGGGTGAATGTGCTGGCGAACCCGAACTTCGGAACCGTCATCTCGGAGAGCGGCCATGCCTACACCTGGAACGAGAATGCCCACGAGTTTCGCCTCACTCCCTGGGATAACGACTCGGTGAGCGATTCGAACGGAGAAGCCATTTACCTTCGTGACGAAGAGAGCGGCCACTTCTGGTCCCCCACGCCGCTTCCCAGCCGGGGGGCGATGCCTTACGTTATCCGGCACGGATTCGGCTACAGCGTCTTCGAGCACACGGAGAGCGGCATCCGCTCGGAGATGTGGGTTACCGTGGCCCTGGACGCGCCAGTCAAGTTCTCGGTGTTGAAAGTGCGAAACGAGTCCGGCCGATCCCGCCGACTCTCCGCCACGGGATACGTGGAATGGGTGCTGGGAGATCTGCGGCCGAAATCGGCCATGCACGTGGTCACCGAAGTCGACCCCGACAGCGGAGCGCTCTTTGCTCGAAATCCCTACAACACGGAGTTCGCCGGCCGGGTTGCCTTTTTCGACGTGGACAATGCGGCTCGGACCGTAAGCGGCGACCGGGCGGAATTCCTTGGGCGCAACGGCACGCTTCGAAGCCCGGCCGCCATGGGCCGGGCGCGGCTTTCCGGCAAAGTAGGGGCCGCCCTGGATCCCTGCGCCGCGATCCAGGTTCCCTTCGAGCTGGCCGACGGTGAAGAGCGTGAGATCATCTTCAGGCTCGGCGCAGGGCGAGACGCCGAGGACGCCAGGAACCTGGTGCATCGCTTCCGTGGGTCTTCTGCGGCGCGTGGGGTACTCGAAACGGTGTGGCAGTACTGGAAGCACACTCTCGGCGCAGTCCATGTGGAAACCCCCGACCCGTCCCTCAACGTCCTGACCAACGGTTGGCTCCTGTACCAGACCCTGGCGTGCCGTCTTTGGGCGCGGAGCGGATACTACCAGCCGGGAGGCGCGTTCGGTTTCCGCGACCAGCTGCAGGACGTGATGGCGCTCCTCCACGCCGAGCCGCGCCTCGCGCGCGAGCACTTGCTCCGCTGCGCGGCCCGTCAGTTCCGGGAAGGAGATGTCCAGCATTGGTGGCATCCCCCCTCGGGCCGGGGCGTGCGCACGCACTGTTCGGACGATTTCCTCTGGCTGCCGCTGGCGACGTGTCATTACGTTTTGAACACGGGGGATACCGGAGTGCTGGACGAACCCGTCCACTTCCTCGAAGGCCGCCCGGTAAACGTGGAGGAAGACTCCTATTACGATCTGCCCGGCCGGTCTGAAGATGCGGCCACCTTGTACGAACACTGTGTGCGAGCCATCCTGAGGGGCCTCAGGACCGGGGAGCACGGCCTGCCGCTCATCGGCTCCGGCGACTGGAACGACGGCATGAACCTGGTGGGCGAACACGGTAAAGGCGAAAGCGTCTGGCTGGGATTTTTCCTTTATGAAGTGCTCCTGCGGTTCGCTGAGGTTGCCCGCACGCGTGGTGACCTGTCCTTCGCCGAACGTTGCCGAAGAGAGGCGGGTCAAGTGCGCCTGAATATCGAGCAGAACGGCTGGGACGGCGAGTGGTACCGTCGCGCCTACTTCGACGATGGCTCGCCGCTTGGGTCGGCGAGCAATCCCGAATGTCAGATCGATTCGATTGCGCAAAGCTGGTCGGTTCTGTCCGGGGCAGGCGATGCCAAGCGCTCGCGCATGGCGATGGAAGCGGTGGATCGGCGCCTCGTTCGCCGGGACCATGCGCTGATCCAACTCCTGGAACCGCCGTTCGACAAGTCGGAGTTGAACCCCGGCTATATCAAAGGGTATGTCCCCGGCGTGAGGGAAAACGGCGGACAGTACACTCATGGGGCGATCTGGGCGGCGATGGCGTTCGCCGCGTTGGGCGACAGCCGGCGCGCGTGGGAACTGTTGGCGATGATCAACCCGGTGAACCATGCGAGATCTCCGGAAGGGGTGGCGACCTATAAAGTGGAACCGTACGTCGTCGCGGCCGACGTCTATGCGCTCTCGCCCCACAATGGCCGCGGGGGATGGACGTGGTACACGGGCTCGGCCGGCTGGATGTACCGGCTGATCGTGGAATCCCTCCTGGGCTTACGGCTGGAAGTGGACAAGCTGCGTTTTGCCCCGTGCCTCCCCGCGGACTGGAAGGCATTCAAGGTGTACTACCGGTATCGGGAGACGGTCTACGAAATCGATGTCCTGCAACCGTTTGCCGGGAAAGGGGAGACGAGCGTGACCGTTGATGGCGTTCCGCAACCCGACCGGGCAATTTCCCTTGTCGACGACCGCCGGAAACATTCGGTCGAGGTGGTGATGCGCATCGCACCCGGTTGATACCGCTAACGACATCACGCGCAGGTTTGCAGTTTTTCAGGGCCCTTACCTGGTCAATATCGGCATCCCTAAAAGGGGCCAGATGGTAAACAGCGCTACCGCAAGAATAATCATCAATATAATGGAAGGAACAATGCCGTATTTGAAGAATTCACCGCCGGTAAACTGCCCGGAGGCGTAGGCAATGGCATTCGGTGCGGCGCCGATCAACAACAGGAACGGCATCCCCGCGGTGACCAGGGAGGCATAGAGTACCACTTCCGGCGCAACGTGGAGGTAACTTGCCGTTACCAGAGCGACAGGCAGTGAGATGGCAATTGCCGCTACATTCATGATGAAATTGGTCATGAGCAAGACAAAAAAGGCAATGCTTAACACAAATACCGCCCAGTGTGCCTCCTTGAAGAGGGCAAGCCATTTGATCGCTATCCACTGCGCTCCCCCCGTCTGCCAGAGACAGAAGCCTATACTCATGGCGCCGCTGAAGAGCAGGATGATATTCCATGGTATCCCCTCGAGTTCCTCAATTGTAAGTACCCCGAATATAAAGAAAAGAAGGGTTGACACCAGCATGATGGCAGCCCTGTCCAGCACCTTGAAGGCAGGGACAAAGGACTGAAGAGACATGGTGATCACTACCCCGATCACGCACAAGATAACGAATTTTTCCTCCCTTCTCAAGGGACCGAGTTCGGAAGAGAGTCTCTTTACCTGTTCCTTAAGACCGGCAATGGTCTTTTTCTCGGGCTTCAAGAAGATCATCAAGACAACCCATACTAAAAGGACCATGATCATGCCTACGGGGAACATATATTTGGCAAGCTCGAAGAATCCGACCTCCCCGCCGGTAAATTCCTTGAACATCCCCGCTGCCGCAGGGGCTCTCGCCGAACCCAACATGCTGATAACACTTCCTGCCCCGGCAGAATAGGCCATACCTATAAAGAGGGCCTTGCCGAATCTTGTCGGTTTATCTTCTTCGCCATATAAGGCATAGATGGACATCAGGATGGGAAATACGGTGGCCGCAGCCGCGGTATGAGCCATGAACAGGGAAAGCCCGCCCGTTATAAGGCAGGATCCCAACAGGATCATGCCTGTCCTTTCCCCCACGATTTCCAACATCTTGTAGGCAAGACGTCTCGTCAGTCCCGTCTTTGTGAAGGCAAGACCAACGACGATTGAACCGAAGATGAACATCACCGACGGATCCATGAAGTCCCGGAAGGCATCCTTTGCGGAACGGATCGCAAAGAGCGCCTGAAAGACGCCGATGGCGATACTTGTCAAACCGATGGGTATTACCTCGAAGACCCACCAGGTACCGGCAAGCATGAAAAGGGCGATGGATGCCTTCCCCTCCTTCGACAGGGAAAATGCCTTGCCCAATGGATCGACCGCGTCCTTCCAGGGAGGGGAGAAATAGATGAAAAAGAAAAAACCCAATCCCAACAAGATAAAAAATACCCTCTTCCAGTCGAAATTGATTTTGTCGGTTTTATGGTCGTCCGTCATCCTGAATCTCCCGTTTGTATTAGTTCTCCAGTTGTATTAGTTCTCCAGAATGGCTTCTTCCGCAAGCTGGTAGATGTCGGTCAATCTCAACATCCCGATCGGTTTCTTTCCCTCTCCGGTAACGAGAAGCCCACTATGGCCACTGGTTCGCATGATGTGGAGGGCATGGCCCAACCCTTTGTTTACATCCACGGAGAGGGCCGCGGTGGTCATGAAATCCCGCACTTTTTTTTCTTTCTGGGATCGGCATCGTTCCATGAAGGTCTTGTCCGAGATGTAGCTCATGATTTCGTCCATTTCCGCCCGCATGATCGGGGAGAGGCGTGAATCGCCGATGTCCTTGTAGTCCGGTACGATCCCTCTCAAGATATCGGCCTGGGTGAGTTTTCCCACGATATTCCCCTCCGCATCCTTGACCAGTATCCCCAGATGCATGAACTTTCCCGGAGAGAGCCTCTCGGAACTCTCTTTCATGATCTTCAGCGCCTCCCTGATCGTCGCATCCTGGGAAACCACGGCATAGTCTTTCAGGGGAATCATGATATCCATCAAATGCTTCTCTTCCATATCCATCCTCCTCAATCGGAGTGCTTGCTTTTCATGTGCTTGTATTAGTCCTCCATAATGGTTTCTTTCACAAGCTGGTAGATGTCGGTCAATCTCAGCATCCCGAGCGGTTTCTTTCCCTCTCCGGTAACCAGAAGCCCTCTGTGGCCACTGGTTTGCAGGATGAGGAGCGCATGGACCAATTCTTCGTTTGCATCCACGGAAATGGCAGTGGTGGTCATAAATTCCTGCACTTCTTTGTCTCTCAGGGCTTTGCATCGTCCCAGGAAGGTCTTGTCCGAGACTTTGTAATCCTGTACGAGACCTCTCAAGATATCGGCCTGGGTGAGTTTCCCCACGATATTCCCCTCCGCATCCTTGACCAGTATCCCCTGATGCTTGTACTTTTCCGGCGGGAGCTTCTTGTAACTCTCTTCCGTGATCTTCAGCGCCTCCTCGATCGTCGCATCCTGGGAAACCACGGCATAGTCTTTCAGGGGAATCATGATCTCCATCAAACGCTTCTCTTTCATATCCATCCTCCTCCATTCAAGTGCTTGCTTTTCATGTGCAGGTCGGATCAGGGGTGTCTCACTTCAGATCCCTATCCATTTTCTTCAGTTTCCGCAATATTTCGAGAGGTGAGCCGGGTTCGGCCTCAGAGACGATCTCTTTTAACTTTTCATTCTTGAACTTGAGTTTGTTCTGGACGCGTCTCTGATAGGCCTCCCGCAACACTTTCAGTAACGTTACGAGTTCGCATGGTTTCTCCAGATAACCATAAACACCGGCCTTCGTGCACCGGATGGCGGAATCGATCGCCCCATACCCGGTCAGGATCACCACTTCCATGAATTTGTGTTCCCTCTTCAGGATCTCGAGGACCTTTTCACCCCCTATCCCGGGCATATTCAGATCAACAAGGGCGATTTCAAATTCCTGCTTCCGCGCGGCCTCGATCGCCTCCTCCCCGCTATTCGCCGTGGTAACATCGAAATCTCTCATGCCGAGGCGCGTGGAGACGGTTTCCAGAAACTGTTTTTCATCATCCACCAACAATAGTTTGATCTTATCCGCCATAAAAACACCTCCTCACTTTGGGTTCTTCCGTCATGCGGTCGACTTGCCGCTTGCGACATACGGCTTGCGACTATTATTGGGATAATTCTTCGAACCCTCCGGTATGGAATACGGAAGAGAGAGCACCAGGGAAAGCCCGCCGTTAGCGGTGGAAATAACCTCTACCTTTCCGCCCAGCTCTTCCATTAAAATCGGGAGGAAAGACAGGGTGGATTCGTCTGTCTTGACAATGGGGTTCTCACCGGCAACCGTAATCCTCGCTCCACCCTCCTGTTTTTCAAGAATCAACCTGAGAAGCTGGTTATCCTGGGAGGCGGCCAAAATCAGTTCTACACAGGAGAAGACAGCCTGCTGAAGGAGGAAGGGATTGCTCACCAATAATATTGTCTCTTCGGGAAAACGGGTTTCCAGGCGGGCCTTTCTACGGGTACGGGGACGCTCCGAGAGGGCGATCAAATCCACAAGAAGGTGTGTCATGTCAATGGTCTTCACCGGTTCATCCATCGTATGGGCAAAGCGGTTGAGGCGTTTGATCATCTCCTCCCCCCGTTTTACCTGCGTGCCGATCCTCTCGGATATCCCCCTGAACCTCTCGAGCTGCGGCGGATGCCCCTGGTCCGCAACCCGGAGGAGATCCTCCATGAGACCGGCAAGCTCACCGATAATGGCCATGACATTATTGATCTCGTGAGAAAAACTTGCCGTAACACTCCCGAAGAAGGCCAGGCCCTTTTCCCGTAAAAGTTTCTCTTCAGACACGTACTGCCTCCATCATTTTCTCTATTAGATCCTCGATGTTGATGGGCTTTAAGAGATAGGCAAAGGCTCCCTCCTGCATTCCCTCCTCTCCCTCTTCGAGAGATCCCCGGCCGGTCATGAGGAGAAATTTTATTCCCGGCTGTTCCTTCCTGATCCTCCTCATGACCTCCAACCCCCCAATACCCGGCATTTTCATATCCAGAACCACCACATCGAATTTTACCAACTGGACACGCCCGATGGCATCAGCACCGCTGGTTACGCCTTCAACCTCGATGCCACGGAGCATCAGCCGCTCGACCAAAGTTAAGACCAACTCCTCCTCATCGTCGATCAGCAAAACCCGTGACAGTGCCATATTTTACTCCTAAAACCTGGTCTTTTTGGCGGGTAAAACAACGGTGAACTCGGTCCCCTGACCCACCGTACTCTCGACGCTGATACGGCCTCCGAGTTTTTCCACGATACCGTAAGTGATGGAAAGTCCCAGTCCGACTCCCCCCTCTTTCTTGGTGGTAAAGAAGGGCTCGAAGATCCGCGGGAGGTCTTCCTTGGAAATGCCGTGACCGTTGTCTTTGATGATAACGGCAACCGCATCCTCGTCCCTCTCTTCTCTCATGGAGATGTCTATTTTCCCTCCCTCTTTCATGGCGGCAAAGGCATTATTGATGATATTCAAAAATACCTGCTGAAGCTGGCCACGATCGCTCTGAATAGAGGGAAACCCTTCGGGTATATGATAATGAACCGAGATGTTCCGGTAGCTTGCCTCCTTTTCGAGGAAGCCGAGCACCTCCCTGATGATCAGCTCGAGGTTGATCGTCTCCAGAGACACATCCATCCGCTTGGCAAAACCCAGGAGGCGGTGGGTAATGGTGCTGCACCGCTCCACATTGGCAAGGAGGGAGTCAACGTTTTTTATGATCTTCTCTTTGTCGGGAAAATCTTCCGTCCGCAAGGCCAGATCCTTCACCAGGCCGGCCTTCTCGTTGATAATGGCGAGCGGATTGTTGATCTCGTGGGCTACCCCCGTGGCCAGGCGGCCGATGGAGGCCATCTTGTTTGTATATTCCACATTATGGAGGAGAGCGTCGCGCTTCAGGTCCGCCTCCCGGACACGGCTTACCATGTAGATGGAACCAGAGAAGATCACCACGAGAATGAGAACCACGCTGCCGACCAGGAACCAGATCAGATCGCGGCGCACGGACAACCAGTTCTTCATGAGGGCGTCGCGTTGGGCAACGATCATCAGGATGAAGGGAGTCTGTTCGATATAGGCATACCCCAAGAGATAGGATTGTCCTTCCTTCGTCTGTCCTTCCAGGACCTCCGACCGCGACGAATAGGGAGGTACTGGCACGCTGCTTTTTTCCAGGATCTTGCCATGGAATCGGGAGGAGGTCTGAAGGACCCCCTCTCGATTGATGACAAAGACATCTGTCGAAGGTCTTAAATCCAGAGGAGATATGATCTTTTGAATCGGGGTCTCCGCATCTATGGTGGCCCGAAGCACATAGAAGCCCTCTCCGGCTTTTTCATTTTTGACGGCAATCACAAAATGGGGAAAATTCCGGTATCCCATGAAGACGTTGCTCACATAGAGTCCCCTCAGGCTTACCTCGTGAAACCAGCTCTGATCCTTGTATTCCTTTCCTTTAAGTGCGTACGGTCCTACGTAGGAACGCTGGTAACCCTCCGCATTAATAAGACCGAGGTCGACAAACCCCCCAAAGGAATTTTTCATATTCCCGAAGATGGTATTTAGCCTTTTCTGGTCGACAAGCTCCTCGAACGATTTATCATGGATGACGAGATTCAGGGCGGAGAGCCGCTCTTCAATAAAAAATTCCAGGGACCGTTTGGTGTTGGAGGTATGCTGCGAGATGGGGTGGATCATCTCCACCCTGAGCACCTTTTGATCCAGATAGTAATTAACGACGGTCATGATGACCAGGGGGGCCAGGGAGACCAAAGCGGTAAGAGAAACCGTATACTTCCACAACCGGCGGTAACGGAACAGCCCTTTCGCTGAGCTGCCTTCCTCAGCCCAATAATCAGGGATCATCCTGCGAAGAAATCTCAAACCCCTTATCCTGCCCTACTCCGGTACTTTTTCGGAGTCCGACTTGGCGGCCCTTGTCAGGTTCAGTTTCCGATATGCCTCTTTCATCGTCTGGGACAGGACATCGATATCCACCGGTTTTTCCAAATAGGCAAAGGCACCAAGTTCCCTGGCCAATTCCTTCTCCCTTTCGGATCCATGGCCGGTCAGGATAATAACCTCTACATTGGGATGTTCTCTCTTCATCCGACGGAGGACTTCTATGCCATCGATGCCCGGCATTTTCAAATCGAGAACCATGACCTCGGGTTCCTCACTCTCCACTAACGACAAGGCCTCCTCGCCATCATAGGCCACGGCGGCCTCCATCTTCCTGGTCTGTAATCGCTCGGACAGGGTCTGGACAAACTCCTTCTCGTCGTCTACGAGAAGGATCCGGGAAGGCAGCTCGAAGTCGAATTTGGGAGGATAGATGGCGGGGGCTTCCCACTTGGGTCCCACGCGGGTACGGACGCTTTTCACGCCGGCAACGGCACCGGCGATTCTCCGGAGTTCCTTTTCCAGGTGCTCCAATCTCAAGACATATTTATTGATTACCACGGTGATATTACCCTGATCACAGGATACATCGACTTCATGACCCTCCTCGGCGAGGACGACGTTGACCCGGGCCGCCAGCACAAAGTCATCCGCCGCCTGCTGAGATCCCGGTGTTGTCTTCAGGGCCTCCTTGGCAACGTTGTCGCAAATCATTTCCCCTGCCTTTTCCACTGAGCCTTCGTGCATGGGAATCTTGATATCGTAGAGACTCATATCCCAGGGACCGAGACCGAAGAGATATTTGGTCCACTCACGGCACTCATTGTCGTCTCTCCTGATGAACCGCTGGGCCTCCTTTTCCGATATCCCCTCGCTCCTCATGGATAGGGCAACCCTGAAATCTTGACTGGCCACGATACAGACCCTCAAGATGTGGGTGATATCCCGCGGTAAAAGATGGCCGGCAAACCCATGATAAACAATGTTGTTTTCCTTAACGTACCGGGCAAGGGCCGCTCTGATGTAGGCGACATCCCGTACTTTTTCATGGGTAAATTTGCTGAATACGGAAGGGGGGCCATGCATGGAACGTTTGAGCCTCTCCCGGGGAACTTTATAAAGATTCGCTGTTTCCTCGAGAAGCTCTTCGCCGATGCACCCGTAGCCCAGCCTCTGGGCCACCATTTTTGCAACCTCTTCTGCCCTACAATATGAACTACTGAAAATGATAATTACTGCCATCACTTTACTCCTTAATCATTCGGAAACGTCCTAGACTCCACGATGATCGACGAGTAGTTTACATTAGCAAAAAATAGAAAACGGTTAAAGCGAATTACGGCTATAGGACTGCACGGTTCGAGACCTGCGGCCCCTTTAGGCTGGCCCCTTTGGGCTGGAAACCGCCTTCGATCTCTGCTATCCTTCCCGCATTCGTTTCCTACGCGTTGTGCAGGGTGTGACCGGTTTGCGGAGGGGTTGTGGCTCCCGAGGTTTCGACGAAAAACCACCTGGCCAATGGCGGCTACTACCGGTCACTGACCAGGAACATGATCCTGATCGTGATCGTGGTCTCGCTGAGTCCCCTCATTCTCATCAGCGGCCTCATCGGGTATCAGTTTCACACCTCGTACCAGGACAAAGTCTTGGACCACCTCCAGGAGATCGTCCGCAAGCACAAACAGAACATTGACAGCTTCCTGTACGAGCGCCTCGCCAACGTTGCGAGTCTGGTAAGAGTCCACTCCCTGGGGAGGCTTAGCAGCGAGGCGTTTCTGAAAGAGACCCTCTCCTTGTTCCGCGAGCAGTACGGGGGTGTTTTCGTGGATCTGGGTTTGGTGGACGAACAGGGCGTCCAGGTGGCGTATGCCGGACCCTTCGAGTTGGGGAGGGCCAACTACGCCAACGCCGAGTGGTTCAAAAGGGCCATCCGGAGCCCGTTTTACATCAGCGACGTGTTCCTGGGCCTTCGTGGGCTGCCCCACTTCATCATCGCGGTGAAGCCCGATGGTGATGCGAGATGGCTTCTCAGGGCCACCATCGACTTTATGGCCTTCAACTCCCTGGTGGAGGCCACGCAACTGGGCAAGACCGGCTCGGCCTTCATCGTGAACCAAAACGGGGATTTTCAGACCCGCCCCCGGTTCGAGGCCACGTTTCACCGAGAACTGCTGACTGGCTTCCTGTCCAAGAAAACCGTGGAGGAACGAGTCGCGGTCTTTGAGCAAAACGACCCCTCCGGCCGAACATTCCTCTACCTCATGACCCCCCTCAAGAACGGCCAGTGGATCCTTGTGTACCAGCAGGCCAAGACCGATGCCTTTGCGGACCTGTACCGGGCCCAGCGGTTGGCCCTCATCATCTTCCTGCTGGGGGGCCTTGGGATCGTGGGAACGTCCGTCCTCCTGTCCAGACGGATGGTCCAGCGCATCGCCCGGGCGGACCGGGAGAAGGAGATGTTGAACGAGCAGGTCATCGAGGCCGGGAAACTGGCCTCCGTGGGGGAACTGGCCGCCGGCATCGCCCATGAGATCAACAACCCGATGGCCATCATGGTGGAGGAGGCGGGCTGGATCGAGGACCTCTTGCAGGAAGAGGAGTTCGAAGAGGGCGCCAATCTCGAAGAGTTCAAGAGGGCCGTGAAACAGATCAAGACCCAGGGGAAACGGTGCAAGGAGATCACTCACAAGCTCCTGAGCTTCGCCCGCAAGACCGATCCCAAGGTTGTGGTGGTCCAATTGAACGACCTCGTGGAGGAGATCGTCGCCCTCTGCGAGCAGCGGGCCAAATACAGCAATATCCACATCAGCATGAGTCTGATGCCGGATCTGCCCACCATCCACGCGTCCCCCTCGGAGATGCAGCAGGTGCTGCTCAACCTGATCAACAATGCCGTGGACGCCATGGAGAAAAGCGGGGGGAATATCGACATCACCACCCGGGTGGATGGCGCGCACGTGGTCCTGGACGTGGGGGACACGGGCCCCGGAATCCCCCAGGCGAACCTGGCGAGAATCTTCGACCCGTTCTTCACCACCAAGGCCGTGGGGAAGGGGACCGGTTTGGGCCTTTCCATCTGCTATGGTATCATCCACAAGATGGGGGGAGAGATCAGCGTGAACAGCGCCGTGGGCGTGGGTGCGGTGTTCCATATCCGGGTTCCCATACCCAAGATCGACGGAAAATCAGGGACATCACGTTCCTAAAGTGGTGACCCGCAAGGGTGGAGAACGATCGGTAAAGGAGGGTTGCCCATGGCAATGGCGGTCGTCATGTTGGTGGACGATGAGGTTCCCTTCGTCGAGACCATGACCAAACGGCTGACCAAGAGGAACCTCACCATCCTGTCGGCGTTCAGCGGGGCGGAAGCGTTGGAGAAGCTAAAAACACAGAAGAACGTCGATGTGGTGGTCCTGGACGTCAAGATGCCGGGAATGGACGGGATCGAGACCCTTCGGGGATCAAGCGGGCGCACCCCCTGGTGGAGGTGGTCATGCTGACCGGTCATGCCACCGTGGAGACCGCCATCGAGGGGATGAAACTGGGCGCCTTCGACTACCTGATGAAGCCGTGCGAGGTGGAGCTGCTCATGGCCAAGGTGGAGGAGGCCAAGCTGAAAAAGGGCGCGCATGAACAGAAGATCCTGGAAGCCCGCCTGAAGGAGATCATCGGCCGCGGAAGAGGTTGAGTGGGGTGAAGGAACCCAGCGCACGCATCCGGCTTCTTCTCGTGGATGACGAGGAGGGGTACGTCAAAGTTCTGTCCAAGCGGTTGGCCCGGCGGAACATGGAGGTCATGACGGCCCTCAGCGGCGCCGAGGGAATCCAACGGCTTCGCAAGCAGGACTTCGACGTGGCCATCCTGGACCTCAAGATGGAGGACATGGACGGGATCGAGGTCCTGAGGGTTTTCAAGAAGATGGTCCCCGACTTGCCGGTGATCATGCTCACCGGTCACGGCACCGAGAAGGCCGCCCGCGAGGGATTGGATCTGGGGGCCTTCGACTATCTCACGAAGCCTTGCGATCTGGAGGAATTGGTGAAGAAGATCCGGGCTGCCTGCCGGCACTGAGGTGGAAAAGGTGGAGGAGATTCGGGTCCTTCTGGTGGATGACGAGGTGGAGTTTCTGGAAGCCCTGGAGAAACGGCTTCGCAAGAGAAACCTGCAGGTCTCGTGTTCGCACAGCGGGGAGGAGGCCCTGGAGTTCCTCGTCGCCCACCCGGTTGACGTGGTGGTCCTGGATGTGAAAATGGCGGGCATGAGCGGGATCCAGACTCTGCGGGAGATCAAACGGAAGAGTCCCCTGGTGGAGGTGATCATGCTCACGGGCCACGCCAACGTGGAGGTGGCCATCGAGGGGATGGAACTGGGCGCCTTCGACTACCTCATGAAGCCCGTGGACATCGACGATCTTCTGTACAAGGT
>Ga0209323_10002044_pt1 | contig 13332 bp, 16 predicted proteins | sample Rifsed19ft2_FD_184014 | JGI IMG/M metagenome (GOLD analysis project Ga0209323, IMG submission 184014) | Soil microbial communities from Rifle, Colorado, USA - sediment 19ft 2 (version 2) | ecosystem: Environmental > Terrestrial > Deep subsurface > Rock core/Sediment | place: Rifle, Colorado...
CCGTCCTTGACAACCCTGAATTCTTTTAAAAATCAAAGTTCTTCACTCGAAGCTCAGATAGAAAAATTAAGAACTGACGATGGAATTGAAGAGAAAATTCGCGAGAAATTCAGGGTTGTCAAGGACGGGGAAGGGCTGGTGGTTATCGTGGATGACCAATCGGCTAAAACTAATACTGAACCCCAAAAGTCTAACAATTTCTGGAGATTTTTAATAAATCTGTTTAAATAATAAAGCGAGCGTAGTATAGTGGCAGTACATCTGCTTCCCAAGCAGGGGGCACGGGTCCGATTCCCGTCACTCGCACCAATATGCTATAATTAAATTATGAAAAAATATATTTTGGCATTATTTATAGTTTTGGCTCTTTTGACAGCTTTCTCTTCTTATGCTGATGAAGTTAATTATAATCCGACGTTATTGCCGACCAGCAAGTTATATTTCGTGAAGGAATGGTGGAGGGGATTAAAAGAGTTCATGATTCGAAATCCAGTGGCCAAGGCCGAATTTCAATTTAAGGTCATGGAAGAAAAAGCCATCGAAGCCAAGGAAGTTTTTGAAAGTGATTTTGATGATACTGATGTTTTAAAAAAGGTAGCCGATAATTATGCGCAGGCTAAACAAAGATTGAAGGTCAGACTGGAAACTTTGAAAAATAATCCTAATATTGAAGAGCTTTTGGGCAAAGTCGATGAACAGATTCAAAAACACGATGAATTGTTGCTCAAAGATCTAACTATCAAGATGTTGCGAATTAAGGCGAAAGAGGCTGATGAGAAAGAAACTGAGGGAATTGAAGCTGGCGGGGTGATTGAAATTAATGAGTCAGAAGATTTTGATTTTGAAGACAAAGATGATAATCAAAAAGAAGAAGTAGAAGATGAAAATAAAACTGAAACAATTATTGATTGTAAAGATGCGCCCTTGCCCGAATTGGCCGCACCTCCGGCTGGATGCCGATGGGATTTAAATTGTTTGACCAATACTTGGCAAGCAAAGATGACTTGCGATCAAAAACTAGGCGAAATATTAGAATAATTTATTCATTTTCATGAAACAAGTTTTAATTTACAGCACACCGAGTTGCGTTTACTGCAAATTGGCCAAGGAATTTTTCACGGCTAATAATATTCCTTATACGGAATACAATGTGGCGGAAGATGCAGCCAAGAGGGCTGAGTTGATAGAAAAAAGCGGCCAGCGCGGCGTGCCGGTCATCCAGATCGGCGACGACTCCATCGTCATCGGCTTTGACAAAGCCAAGATCAAGGAGCTTTTGGGGATATAAATTAATTAACTAGAACGAACACATGTCTGTTTTGTTTACTTTGTTAGTTCTATTTAATTTTTGCTATAATTGTTATTATGAGAGTACACAGCAGTAGAAAAATTGAAGATTTAAAAAGATTAAGGAAAACCGGCTTCAGCATAAATGAGTTAGTTAAAGAACTAAAGATACCAAAAACCACTATATGGCATCATGTGCATACATTAAAATTGCCTAGAAAAGCAGTAATTAGCATAAAAAGCAAACAGGGAGGAAGTCACAAAAGAAAATTAGAAAATATTATTAAGGCAAAGGAAGTGGCAAATACAATCTTATTAGGAAAAGATAGAGAATTATCAATTATTTTCTCCATGCTTTATTGGGCCGAAGGGAGCAAAGGAGATTGTGAATTTATTAATTCCGATGGCAGAATGATTAAATTATATTTAAATATCATTCAAAAAATTTTCCATATTAAAACGAATGAAATAAAACCAACTTTGAGAATTTTTTCTGGTATGAATAAAAAGAAATGCCTTTTATATTGGTCTAGTATCACCAATATACCCCAAAAGGAATTTATTATTAGAATTAATGATGGTGGAATACGAAGTAATACTAAATATGGAATGTGTAGGATCACAATTAAAAAGGGACATTTTGTTTTAAAAGTTTTTAATGCTTTAATAGATCAAGTTTGCAAAGAATTGCTGTAAGTATGATTGCCGCCGTAGTTCAATGGATAAAACAACTCGGTCCTAACGAGTAGCTGCAGGTTCGATTCCTGCCGGTGGCACAATTTTATGAAGTGCGTAGATTGTAATTTTGTGCTAATATAATAGCATGGAACAGGATATAAAAGAATTGCTTTTAGCTAACCTTGAAGTTTCCAGGGAGAACAATAAAATCTTAAGGAAAATGAGGGGCTCCCAAAGATGGGCACAGGTTACAAGAGTAATTTATTATTTGATCATTACTGGATTGGCTGTCGGAGCCTTTTATTATATCCAGCCATATATTCAAAAGTTTTTAGAGATTATTCCGGGTTTCAACAAAATGTTAAATGGCTTGCCGGATTTCAGTGCCTTAAATAATTTATTGCCCAGGTAGCTGTCTTGGCTAGCCCGAAATTAGTTAGTAAGATAGACTACAATTAACAAGCAAATATAAAATATGCCGCGGTAGCTCAGTTGGTTAGAGCATTCGCCTGAAGAGCGAGGGGTCGGCAGTTCGAATCTGCCCCGCGGCACAGCAAGGAACAAGCAAATTTATTTGCTTGTGTGGCTGATGAGAAAGGATTTTCCATGCCGATTTTTGAGGCCGGAAAATCACCAGCCGTAGTATCGGCGAATCTGCCCCTGGGCACAACAAAAAATCCTCCGCCATTGGGCGGAGGATTTTTGATTAGACGGATTTGATGCGGAGGGAAGTTTTCTTTTCTTTGTCGATTTTCGGCAGTTTGATGATAAGCAGTCCGTGTTTCTCTATGGCCTCGGCTTCTTCAGGGTCAATTTCTTCGGGCAGGAGGATGGTTCTGGAGAATGAGCCCCAATAAAGCTCTTGGAGGAAGAAATTGTCTTCACTGATGGTTCGATTTTCTTCGCGCTTGCCCTTGATCGTGATCATGTCGCGAGAGATGGTGATGGTCAGGTCTTCGGGCCGGACTCCGGCGACCATCGTCTGGACGATTATTTCAGCTGGAGTCTGATATACATCGACAGTCAGCTGGCCTTCTTCCTCTTCAGCCCATTCTGATTTTTTTGCGAGCTCTCGTCCTTCCGCCTCTTCAATTAAAGATTCTTCATCTTCATTCATTCTCATCCCGCCTGTTAATTTTTGAAAAAATGATTTCGTTGACATGGTTTTATGATTTAGCAATTAACTGATAATTATATCTATGGCCCAATCTTCTTAATTTCTCTAATATCAAAATAAAGATGATACTGAAGACCCAGAGAAGCGCAAATATTTTTAAGAAATCTTGCCCGCTATTCTTCATTATAAAAAAATTAAAGATACTATGCAAGGCGATAGCGCCTATTAATCCTGCTACAAAATACACTATTTTGATCAATTTAGAGCGTTGGAAGGCTAACCCCATCATAACGCCTATAATACCGCTTGAGACGCTGTGTAAGAGCGTAGCCCCAAAGAACCGCAGATTACCAGTCAAAAGGCTGACCGTCGCGTTGTCCAAGCCTCCGGCTTGATTTAAAAAAAGGACATTCTCCAGCGTGGCGAAGCCCAGAGCCGCAATAATGAAATATATCGGATAATCGATTGGCTCTTCCAAATAGTTAGTTTGAAGGGCGATCAACGCCACCGCCAGATATTTCATGATTTCCTCTGTGGCCGCCCAAGCGACGATCAAAGAAGTATTATCAGAAATTATTCCCTTGGCCCACTTCTCAATAGGCAGAACGAAAACCACGGCTAGCATGCCTAAAACGAAGGTAAAAAAAAGCAAACCTTTAGGTTCCGGGTGATCATTGTCTTCCTTGAGCCAAAACCAAAGCCAAATCAGGACCGGCACGAGGACGATGAGGAAGTAGAAACCGATAGTTTTTAAATCAAAATTAATCATTTTAGGGCTTCGCCCGCCGAAGCTTTAGCGGAGGAGGGCCAAGTTTCAACCATTAATAAATTTTTTCTATTTGGGAAGCAAGACCAGATTTCTTCTGTCACATACGGCATGAACGGGTGAAGCAACTTGAGGGAAGTATGGAGAATTTCAAGCAAGACCCATTTACGTGACATCTTTTCCTTCTCATCTCCCGATTGGAATATTTTTTTGCTTTCCTCTAATATTATATCAGCAAAACGGTGCCAGAGATAATGGTAGATTTTCTCGCCGGCCAAATAAAATCTGAAGTTTTCTATATCTCCGGTTGTTTCGGTAATGAGCGCATTTAATTCGTCTAGCAACCCCTGATCACTTTCAGTAATTTCAGGTTTTTTATTATAATCAAAACCTTCTGTATTTTCCAAGATGAAGCGAGTAATATTCCAGATCTTATTGGCAAAATGTTTGTAAGCTTTCAGTTTCTCGTCAGAAACCTTGCTGTCGTTTCCCGGGGCCGTGCCGATGATTAGCGACATCCGCGCGGCGTCGGCGCCGTATTTAGAGATGACATCAAGAGGGTCAATATTATTGCCAAGTGATTTGCTAATCTTTCTGCCCTTGCCGTCGCGCACTAAGCCGTGCAAGTACACGGTTTTAAACGGTACCTGGCCCAAAAGGGAGGTTGACATCAGTATCATCCGAGCAATCCAGAAGAATAAAATGTCGTAACCAGTTTCCAGTACGGCTGTCGGATGATAAGTTTTTAGATCAGGCGTCTTTTCCGGCCAGCCTAATGTGGAGAAGGTCCAAAGGCCGGAAGAAAACCAGGTGTCCAATGTATCTTCATCTTGGATCCAGCCAGAGCCTTTTGGGGCCTCTATTCCTACATATATTTCATCAATCCCTCGACTATCGCTCGGGATACCTCCCTTCGGTCGGTACCAGACGGGGATCCGGTGACCATACCAAATTTGGCGGGAAATGCACCAATCGCGGAGGTTTTCAATCCAGTGAAAATATGTCTTTTCAAAATGGTCAGGAATAATTTCGATCTGTCCACTTTCGACTGATTTTGATATCAGTTCTTTTAAAGTGATTTCCGTGCCGGCTTGTATGCCCTTGATTTCTGAATGAGGGAGTTTAAATTTTTTGTTGACGGCGACGAACCATTGGAGTTTGATTTGGGGCTCTATTATTCCGCCTGTGCGTTCGGCTGTAGCGATATTATGAGTATAATCTTCTTCTCTTTCCAGGAGACTTTTTGATTTTAATTTTTCAATTATTTTTTCACGAGCGTCTTTGATCTTCATGCCGGCAAATTCCCCAGCTAGGGGCAAGAGTTTTCCATATTGGTCTATGATCTGTTCTTTGTCTAAATTATGTCTTTCCGCTATTTCAAAATCAGCGACAGAGTGCCAAGGCGTTATAGTCATCACACCCGTGCCGAATTCCATATCTATCGCCTTGTCTTTTATGATCGTGGCGGCGATCGGGCCGTTTATCCACTCAACTTCAATTTTGTCGCCGTGTTTATATTTTTTATATCTCTTATCATCAGGATGCATGACTACATATTTATCTCCGAATTTTGTTTCCGGCCTGGCTGTACCTATGACAAAAGGACCGTATTTCAAATAGTAAAATTTTGATTTTTCTTCTGCATATACTATTTCGTCATCAGAAATAGTTGTTTGGCCTTTTGGGTCCCAGTTAACTATGCGGTGTCCGCGATATATGAGGCCCATGTCATACATTTGCTTGAAGGCGGTTCTGACGGCGAGCGTTCTCTTTTCATCCAGAGTGAAGGCTTCTCGCGACCAATCCAAAGATGAGCCCATTTTTTTGACTTGGTTGACGATCGTATCATGGCTTTCTTGGGCAAAAGCATCGATTCGTTTTAGAAAATCTTCACGGGTCATATCACGCCTCTTTTTTCCTTCTTTTTCCAAAATTTTTTCCACCCGTGATTGCGTGGCGATGGCCGCGTGGTCGGTGCCGGGGATCCAGAGAGTTCTGTAGCCTTTCATGCGCTTAAAGCGGATCATTGTGTCTTCAATGGCCAGCATGGCGGCGTGGCCCATGTGCAGTTCGCCAGTAACATTTGGCGGGGGGAGGACAATGGAGAAGGGTTTGGCGTTTTTGTCAGTCACTCCGTTCTCTACGCAAGTATCCGGATTAAAAAAACCGCTCTCTTCCCAGAGCTTATATATTCTGTCTTCAGTTTCATTCGGATTGTAGGGCTTCAACAGCTTTTCCGGTATTTCCATATTTAAAATATATCATTTTTCCTTATTTTCTTAATTATTGACTTTTACTGGAAATGATGTAGAATAGGCATTAGAACACCAAAATCACATATAAATTCTTTTAAAACTTAAAACAATGAAAACTTATGCCCAAATAGTTACAATCCTATCCGGATTCTTTCTTGGCACTCTGTTTTACCATCGTGGATTTGATTTTTATTCTATTGCCAGCGCAATCTTAATGATATTATATGCAATATATATTGCATATTCTCAGAATCACTCGAGCCCTTTCGATGAATCAAAACTAAAAGAATATGCCGGGAAACATCTACTTGTTCTTGCAAGCAACCCTGTTTCTGATCATAAAGAGAACAAAAAACACATCACGCTTTTCCAGCAGGAGACATGGAGAGATCCTTTTTCTCCGAATAAAAGTGATCACGATAAAATAAAAAAGTTTATTTATTGCTACACATCATATTCCTTTAATGTTGGAGATGTTGTGGAAATTAAACTTGATTATTCAGGAGAAGCGCGACTCAAATATTCTGGCCCTGGTTATTTAAAGGAAATACTTATCCAACAGCCACTGTTTTGAATATGTTTCTTTAAAGTTCCAAGTTTCCAAGAGCCCTCAGATTTTTCTGGGGGCTTTTTATTATTATTTTATTTGCCCTTGTTTCATCCCATTTCCCCCTTCTTTCACCAATGTCTCTAATATTAGCATATGCCCAGGATAGAGAATACTTTTATTTGTGATATAATTATAGTAATAAATATGAATAAATTAGATTCAATAAAAAACTTCCTGGATTCTGACAGCAAAAGCGCGAAAACGACCAAAGTATTTTTGGCAATCCTTGCCTTGGGAGCAGTCATTGCGACAGGGGCTTTGGCGCCAAACATTTTTTTAATTTTCGGCAGATATAAAAGAGGAAGATACTTTACAAAAGATCAGACATTTAAAAGTTTTTACAACCTCAAGAGATATAAATTAATTGAGGTTAAAAGCTTTAAAAATGGCATGACATCAATCAAGTTAAGCCCTAAGGGAGAAAAAGCCATAGAAAAGCTTTCTTTGGATGAAATGATTATTCCACAACCGCATAGATGGGATGGAAAATGGAGGATTTTTATTTTTGATCTACCGGTTAAATATAAAAAGGCCAGGGAAGCGCTGCGGTATCACATAAAGAGGCTAGGGCTGGTTCAGCTTCAAAAGAGCGTTTGGGCTTATCCGTATCCGTGTGAAAACGAAATACTTTTTATTGCCAAATTTTTTGGAGTCAGCAAACACGTGGAAATTTTACTTGTTGAGAGAATGATAAATGACAGCGAATTAAAAAATAAATTTCGTAAAACTGGCTTCAACCTCTAGTATAAATAGTTTTATGAAAATATTCTCTATATTTAGCATATGCCCAAAATAGAGGATGCTGTAATTATAATTACAGGCTTAGATTGCCTTGGGCTTTAAGCGTTTTGGATAATTTGCCTGTCCCGAGAGAAGTTGAAGGGCGCTTTTTTGAGCTTTGGAAATAGGCGGCGAGGGCGATCATGAGGGAATTGTCAGTGGCCAGTTCGCGGGTGGGGAAAAGCAGAGGAATCTTTAATTTCTTGGCCTCAATTTTAAACACTTCTTTTAGTCTTCGATTGGCGGCCACTCCACCGGCGACGATTAGTGTTTTAATTTTATATTTCATGGCGGCCTTCATAGTTTTATAGACCAAAACTTCCACGACGGCATCTTCGAATTCTCGGGCTAAAACCAGCTTCCATTCTGGAAGCTGGTTCGCCCGATCATTCTTAACAGAATGATTTAGGGCAATTTCAGACTCTATATCTCTTATTTTATATAGTACAGCCGTCTTGAGCCCTGAAAAAGAAAAATCAAAGTCGGGCGTCTTGAGCATCGGGCGGGGAAGGGCGAGGTTTGAGCTTTGCATATCCAGGGCACGAATATTTTCCTGCTGGAAAATTTCTTTTCTCGGCCCGTCGGCCTGTGAAGAACCCTGGCTACGCAAAGCTCGCGCCTCTTGAGCAAGGCGGGATATCTCCGGGCCGCCGGGATAAGGCAGGCCGAGCAGGCGGGCGACCTTGTCAAAGGCTTCGCCGGCGGCATCGTCGCGTGTCTGCCCGATTTTCTTATATTTAAGCCAGCCTTTTATCAAAATTAATTCTGTATGTCCGCCGGAAACAAGCAGAGCCAAAGCCGGAAATTGAATTTTTTTAGAAATTAGAAATTCGGATTTAGGATTTTTCTTCTCGGGTATTAAGACCGAGAAGAAGTGTCCTTCCATATGGTTGACCGGCATGAGTGGGATCTTATATTTTTTACTCAATTCTTCGGCAAAAACTATGCCGGTCCAAAGCGCCGGTTCAAGGCCCGGGCCGACCGTGACAGCGATCAAATCTATTTGCGGGAGTTTTAGTTTTGAGTCCTTTAGAGTTTTCCCTAAAATGATAGGCAGATTTTTTATATGCTCTCTTTTAGCCAGCATTGGGACGACGCCTCCATATGGCTGATGGATGTTGATTTGGGAAGCAATATTGTTGGACAGTATTTTAAAAGAAGCCTTTTTGATGCCACCTTTTGCCTCGATAATACTTATCGCTGTTTCGTCACAACTTGTTTCGATAGATAAAATTCGCATAAACGCATTATATAGATTATATGTTAAAATTAAAAGATGACAGCTTCACTTCACATTTTAAGGGTTGGGCTTGCGATAACATTTCTCTGGGTCGGTATTTTAATATTCAAGAATCCGGTCGCTTGGGGGCAAATGGTTCAACCTTGGGCCCTGGCTCTTTTGCCAGTGTCTTTAAAAAGCGCCATGCTTATGAATGCTGTGCTTGATGTTTTGGTCGGCATCTTCCTTCTGATAGATGTCCAGGTGCTCTGGGCTTCTCTTTTAGGGGCACTACATCTTTTGATTGTGCTGATTGTCGTCGGGATCAACGGCATCACGACCCGCGACATCGGACTTTTGGCCGGCGCGCTTGCTCTCTTTGTGAATGCTATGCCGGAAGCATGGATTCAAAAATTCAAGTTGAATAATGGCACGCAAAAGTAGAAGGGTTGAAATATTATGAATCTTGAGTTAATCTTCTTTTATATGCGCGGTTAGCTCAGTTGGTAGAGCATCCCCTTGACGTGGGGAGGGTCAGAGGTTCGAGTCCTCTATCGCGCACTTTAAATATTACAACAAAATAGTTTATCCACAGGCTGATTACTTGTTTAATTTGTTGGTGGTATAATTAAATCACGTCAAAAAAAATACTGGTTAGCACACGTTGTCTCGGACTGTGTGTTTTTTTTGTGTTTTGGTTACTTAATTGGGGCATGGGAGACGTAAAATAACGTGCTAACCAGACCCATACCCCAATTAAGTAACCAAAACTCCCTTCAATATCTATATATTGTTTATATATATAAATATTGTTTTTGTCAAATTTTTAAACTCATTGTTTTTAACATGATGAATTTTTTTAAACACATATTTAAAGAGCATAAGTATCTCGTGTTTGCTGTTTTGGCCATGATCGTGATATTTTCTGCCTCACCTCATCAAGACATTTCCGTGGTTCCAAATATTAGCGCCGCTACTGCCGCACGAGTCGCAAATATAGGCAAAGTTTATTTTGAAGGAGTTGGCCCGGGTGACCTTAGCCTGGGTGGAAATTATGAAGGGCAGAAAAAAGCGACCTACAGCATTGTGATAAATGATGAAGTAAATGGCACAAAAAATTTTAAATGGAACAAGGACAACGGACCTTATGTTGATAATCCCTTAACTGGTAAAGAATATGAACTTCCCGGCGGTATAATTATTAAATTTGATCCGAAGTTATCTTATAAGCCTGGAGACAATTGGACGATTAATGCTGGGATTCCGGCTAAATTTAACGTAGCTGAGGCTGTCGCAGTTAAAACAGGGCGGCAGATTGCGACACTTTATTCCAGTTTTTCCAATGGAACTAACCAGCTCGCATCGTATGTCGGTAATCTATTTAGCCCCCAGTCTAATCTAGCGCTTAAGCAAGCTATCGGCGGGGGATCATTAGCCGCAATACAAGATAATAATCGCGGCCCATCGACCATGCTCGGGGCAGGAGACACGGCTTTATTTGACATTGAAATTGTTCCGACAGAAATTAAAAGCGAAAGTAAAATATTGCCTGCGATCATTCTTATACTGATTGCCCTTAGCATAACTCTGTTAGTAATTTATGTAATTCGAATAATAAAAAAACGTGCGCCTGCTAAAAATAAAATATAAAGAGTACTTTGACTCGACATCGTTCCTTTTTTTCACAGGTTTTTTTCTTTTGATCTCAATTTTGCCACCGAGCGTTGTTTTAGCTCAAGATGTCTCAACGGCTGGTGTTTTAACGCAGTCTCGCTTTGCGCCGGGCGAATTTCTGCCGATTTCCGTCAAGTTGCTAAATTTCGGTTCGGGGCGGAGGGTCGATGTTTCTATTGACTATAAAGTTATTGACAGCCTGGACAATGAGATTTTAAGCTCAAAGGAGACGGTGGCGGTAGAAACGACGGCCAGTTTCGTCAAATTGCTTCAATTGCCGCAATCAATCAAGCGTGGCTGGTACGAGGCCTCAGCTTCTATCCTATACGCGGACCAAGAATTTCCGGCTATCTCGTCGTTTGAATTTGTTGTTGAGAAAAAATTTGCCGGCTTTTTCATAAGCCAATGGCTTACTTACGGACTTTTTGCGATAATATTCGGCGCTGTAACTTTTTTCTTAGGCCGGCTGATGTGGAAGAAAAAGAGATTTAGCCGGCTGGATCCGCACGAATATGGAGATGTGCCCAAGGGCGACAGAGTCTTTTATGAGATTATAAGCGACATAATAGCCCAGATGCGGCTTCGGGTCGGCGACAAAGCTCTGGAGCTTGCCGGCGGAATAGACGGCCTTGTTATTGACGAGGAAACCAGCCGAGTTCTCTCTGTCTCGAAAAATCCGGCTAAAATCATCGCCTTGCTTGTTTTGCGTTATGAAAACGAGCTGGGCGAGAAAATCAGCTTTGGCTTAAGGCAGACTGAAGGCGTCTTAGATAATGATGATGAGGCAAAACCTGCCCGCAATGCTACGCATAGCGTTGCAGGCGGGGAAAAAATTAAGCCGATCGATAAGAATTTAGTAATTGTCAGAAAATATTTTGAATAAAAAATATGAAAATTTTAATTTTGAATAATGAAAAAGAAATAGTCGAAAAGGTAGCCGAATGCCTGAAAAGTAATTTACAAAGCCAAATCGATTTTACTGATGAAGAAAAAGAAGTAATCTCCAAAATTTTAGTAGTTTTAAAAATCAATATAACAATAAAACAAATATGAAATTTAAAGCAAAAATGTTGATTTTAATCGGTGGACTAGCGATTATTATCGTCGCTGGCCTTATCACTTATCTTAATTTTTATTTGTCCGATTTGCAGAAAAAGCAGACAATCGCCAATTTTCGCAATTTAGCCGAGCTTTCCGAAGGCGCTTATTTCTCCTTTCTTGAGTCAATGAAAATTAGGGCGATTGACTGGAGTTCTGACGGGAACATTAGAATGATGACGGGAAAAGTCGTCGATTTATCGCGAGCCGAAGAGGAAAGAAAAAAAATAGCCGAAGAACTGGGAATTTATCTTAAAGAAGAAAAAATGCAATATGATCCATCGGCGGTGATCATTGATATTTTGGATAAAAACGGCATGGTGGTCGCTTCATCACAAAGAAACAGAATCGGGACGGATGAAAAAAAGGAAGAAATAGAATTTAATGCAATTCATTTTAGCAAAGCAATTGTTTCTAATTTCGGCGAAGCTTTTATGAAAAGTTTTGTTAGTAAAGAAGATGAGAATAATGAACCGATGATGCACACTACCACCCGTATTTTTTCTTCTAAAAAAGACGCTTTCGACAAGCTTGTGCCGCTTGATGCCGTAATGCTTGTTCACTTTGTGAAAACAGATGATTTAAATGATATTTTAAACGGCCGCTTTCAGGAGAAGCGAGGCGCTTTAACCGGCCAAGCCTTGATGGATTATTATAAAACAGCGGAGATTTATCTCGTCAATCGCAACAAAATGATGATAACGCCGTCGCGGTTTGCCGGAGAGGCGGTTTTGGCGAGGACCGTTGACACTTTGCCGGTCCGGGCTTGTTTTGAAAGGGGCGAGGAAATTACCGGAGAATATCTAAATTACATCGGTCGGTCAGTTTTAGGCGCTTCGATGTGCATTAAACAACACAACTTAGCGCTTGTCGCTGAGGTCGGCAGAGATGAAATTTTCTTCCCCATTAAAAAAGTAAGAAACAGGCTTATTTTTAGTGGCTTCTTGGTTCTTCTTTTGAGTGGTTTTGGCATTAGTCTGGCCGCCCGCGTTCTCACGGGAGATCTGGATAAAATAAACGCGCGAGCAGACAAAGTTTTGAATATCTTGCTTGAAAGCTCGAGAGAGAAAAAATAAATGGTTTTGTCTTTTCTGAAAAACGATTATACAAAATGGAGCCTGATTGTCCTGGCCGGTTCTCTTCTGGCCAGTTTTTTGAATTACGGTTTCACTTTGATCATGGGCCGGATGCTCTCGCAGTCTTCTTTCGGAGAAGTGTCCGCTATTTTCGGCCTGATGGTGATCCTTGTCGCCCCGACTCAAGCCATCTCGAATTATGTTTCAAGGCACATTTCTTTTTTGGCGGGAAAGAAGGATTATCTTACTGCTAGGGTTTGGCTCTGGAAAGTATCCCGCTCGGTTTTCTATTTCTCCTTGATCTTGCTTTTAGTCTTTTGGCTCTTGATTCCGCCGCTATCCCGCTTTTTGGGAATAAATTTTCTGCCACTTATTGTTTTCAGCTTTTCTCTTCCGTTTGCATTTATGCTCTCTGTGTATGCCGGAGCTTTGCAAGGATTGAAGTCTTTTAAAGCTTTTTCTTTTCAGAATATTTTAGGCGCGATGTTAAAGCTTTCTTTGGCTGTTATTTTCGTTTATATCGGATTATTCGCGCCGGGAGTGATGCTGGCTATGGCCGTCTCTCTGGCCGCCGGCAGCCCTTCGTTTATCCTCCAGGCTGCCTGGTAGGTAGCCAGCCTCGAACCATCGATATCGATGAGCATGTCCGCGCAGCGGTGCTGGATGCTCTGGAACGCCCCGATGGGATGCCCGAAGGCCTTCCGCTCTTTGGCGTAATCCAGCGTTAATTTCAGCGCCTGCGCCGCCATGCCGACTATCTCCGCGCATTGCG
>Ga0209323_10002046_pt1 | contig 13330 bp, 11 predicted proteins | sample Rifsed19ft2_FD_184014 | JGI IMG/M metagenome (GOLD analysis project Ga0209323, IMG submission 184014) | Soil microbial communities from Rifle, Colorado, USA - sediment 19ft 2 (version 2) | ecosystem: Environmental > Terrestrial > Deep subsurface > Rock core/Sediment | place: Rifle, Colorado...
CGGGCCTGGAGCACTTGTGGATAATCACCAGAGTAACCCTCTTGGCTTTTCTCCGTATCTTTGTGCCTCCGTGGTGAGAGGTGAATAATCACCAGCGCGTTGCGTGTCGAAAACGACCGTGCGGCGGATTTCACGGCGAGGGGATGACCAACGCCTGGCCGGCGTAAATATCGAAGCCGGGCAGATTGTTGATCGAAACGATCGCCTGCACGTCGACGCCGAAGCGCTGCGCGATGCCGAACAGTGTATCGCCCGGAACCACGACGTACACCAGCGGCGTCGGCAGTGGCGAGAGTGCCGCCGGCTGTGCGCCGACGCCCAGTAATTGGTCGCGGGCCTTCTGGAGCGCGTCGCCGATGGGGACGAGCGCCTCCTGCGGCGGATCGTTGGGCGCCTGGAACACAGTCAGTGCAGATGGCGCGATACCGATCAGGCGTACCTGCGCCGGATCAATCTGCGCGCCGAGTCGGGCGAGCTGAGCAAGCTGGCCGAGCGTGAGGTTCGTCTGAACCGAATCGCCCAGCGCGTCCAGGACAGGCCCGATCTGCGCAATCAGTCCCGGCAACCGATCCGATCGCACGATCGCGTCGCGCACCGCCTGGATCACCTGCTGCTGCCGCCGGATGCGATCGAAGTCGCCCATCGCAGAGTGTCGCGTGCGGGCGTATTTCAGCGCCAGCCGGCCATCCATGTGCTGCCAGCCCGCGTCGATGTGCAGCGGCTCAAAGCCATAACTCTCATCCGGGTACGCCGGGTCGTCGATGGGCTGCTCGACGTAGATATCGACGCCGCCGATGAGATCGATGAAACGCTCGAACGCGCTGAAGTTGAGGCGGACGTAATACGGGACGGGCAGGTCGAAGGTGCGCTCGACCGTCGCCCGCGCCAGCGCCGGGCCGCCGCCGGGGTAGCCCTGCACATCGCCGATGAAATGTGCAGTGTTGATCTTGCCATCTACCGCGTAGCCGGGGATCGAAACCCACAGGTCGCGTGGAATCGACAGCAGGCCGGCAGCGCGCGCCGCCGGATCGATGGAGATCAGAATCATCGTGTCCGTGCGCCACGGCCCCCGTTCGGCTTCGCGTGCGTCAAGGCCCAGCAGCAGAATGTTGATGCGCGCCGGATCGACCCAGTCCGAAGCGCGAAACTCGCCGATCCGGTCTTGCGCCATTCCGAGGAAGGCCAGCCAAGCGGCACCGCACAAGCCCAGGCTGCCGATCGCCGCCAGCAACCACCAGCGAAGTCGTCTTGCGCCACGAGTCGATGACATAGAAAGAGTGTGACTGCTCACTCCACCGCGTCCTCGCGGTGGGCGCCCGCGAGACGCGGGCTTCGAGACTTTTCAGACAGGCTCTAAGGCGACAGAGGTCGCCGGCGGGAACGCGGGGGATTATAGCACTCACGAGAGTGTGCGGAAGCGGGAGTGCGTGGACACGAATTGGAGCGGATTCCCAATGAGTTTACGCTGTGTCGATGTCCTTGCGAGAATCCCACATCGCCGGGTGGCGATATGCTTGCAGCGAGAAACTTGCGGGCTGCGTGGGGGTATACTCTCTGTGCAAAGTCCAGACAGTTAAGACCGAACGCGCACTGGTGCGCGACAGCCCGTTTGCGAGACTGGTTCCGCTCAGGCGTGATGCGATGATTGGTGGCGACCAGGCGTGGGCTGCGCCCCGAAGGTCTCGACGCAAGCCGCCGAGGTGGATGTGCTGACCGTGATCCATCCGAATGCGGCGGGCATCGACATGGGTATGGATGACATGTGGGTCTCGGTGCGCGCCGACCGAGACGCGGAACCCGTGCGCCGGTTTGGCATGAACACGCCGGACTTGATGGCGGCTGCGGACTGGCTGGCGGGGTGTGGGGTGGAGACGGTGGCGCTGGAGTCCACCGGCGTGTATTGGATTGCGCTGTACGAGGTCTTGGAAGCGCGCGGGTTCCAGGTGTATCTGGTGAATGCCCGCCACGCCAAGAACCTGCCGGGGCGTAAGAAGGATGAGACCGACTGTCAATGGCTGCGCCGCTTGCATGCCTTTGGGCTGCTGAACAACTCGTTGCGGCCTGAGGCTGAGATGTGCGCGGTGCGGGCGTACCTGCGCCATCGCGCCGACTTGATCGAGCATCGGGCGGCCCACATTCAGCACATGCAGAAGGCGCTGCACCAGATGAATGTGCGCTTGTCGCCCACTGTCAAGGACATCACAGGGGTGACGGGCATGGCCATTATCCGCGCCATTCTGGCCGGTGAACGCGACCCGGTGCAGCTGGCGCGGTTGCGCGATGCCAGATGTGCCCAGCCCGAAGCGGAGTTCGTCAAGGCCCTGACCGGCCACTATCGCGAGGAGCACGTCTTTGCCCTCAAGCAAGCCGTGGCGCTGTACGCCGCCTACACCCAGCAGATTGTGGAGTGTGACCAGGAACTGGAACGCCAGTTCAGCGCGCTCAAGCCTGTCCACGACGACGACCTGCCCCCCTTGGACCCCAGCGACAAACGCAACACGCACAGCAAGAATGCGCCCGCCTATGACGGGCGGAGCTGGCTGTATCAACTCCTGGGCATCGACCTGGTCGCGGTGAATGGCTTGAACGAAGTGACCGCCCCAATCATCATCTCCGAAATCGGCACCGACATGCGTCGCTGGCCGGACGAAAAGCATTTCTGTTCGTGGCTGGGCTGGGCGCCCCACAACGACATGTCGGGCGGCAAGCTCGTGCGCAGCCGCACGCTCAAGACGCACAATCGAGCCGGTCAAGCCTTCCGCCTGGCGGCGCAAGCGGTGAGCAAGACGGAGACCGCCTATGGCGCATTCTTTCGTCGCATGCGCGCGATGCACGGTCCCAAGAAGGCCATCGTGGCGACCGCGCACAAGATTGCTCGCGCCGTCTACTTCATGCTCAGAGATCACAAGCCGTTTCATGACATCAGTGCGCAAGCGTATCACCACCGTGAACGTGAACGCGAGATCACTCGATTGAAGACAAGAGCGGCCAAGCTGGGCTTCACACTTGCCCAAGCATCCGCTTGATCGGACTGCGCAAGTTTCTGAATAGCCGCCAATGGCGGCGAAGCAATCCCTTCTGGGCGGCGATTGCTTCGGGCGCTGCGCGCCCTACCCAGAAACTTGGGCCGTTGCCAGGTTGTGCCCGCCCGCCGATGAACTCGGCGGGCTACACCACAGCGTCGGATGAATCCGACTAGCCCGATTCATCGGGCGCAGCGGAGTAGCGCAGCGAATTCATCGCCGCGCGGACACGCCGCGCCAGTTTCTGTCTTCAGGCATCTCGCCACCCGGCGATGTGGGATTCTCGCAATGACGGGATGGGCGCGACGCTCCGCACCAGTTTCTGTCTTCAGGCATATCGCCGCCCGGCGATGTGGGATTCTCGCAATGACGGCCGGCGTACATGCAATCGGGAACCGCTCTAGTGGAGCACCGCTGAAAGCGGATCGAAGAACAGCGCCACAATCGCGCCGAAGCAGAGGAACGGAGCGTAGGCGATGCGCGTGCGCCGATCCCAGCAGCGCACCGCGATGAGGATTATTGAGGCGAGGCCCCCGGCGAGGATGCCGAGCAGCAAAGCCCACAGCGCGTGTGGAAAACCGAACAATACGCCGATGAGCGCCGCCAGTTTCACATCGCCGCCGCCCAGCCCGTTAGGTCGCACGAGTGCGGCCAGCAGAAACAACCCGAATCCCATGGCCCCGCCCACGAGCGTAGTCACTTCATCAATGCGAGGCGACACGACACTCACGGCCAGTATCACGGCAATGACCGGGAAGACGACGATGTTCAGCACCAGCCGGTAACGCAGGTCGATGACGGCGATCAGGATGAACAGCGTACACAATCCGGCTAACACGACGAAGTTCCACGTCCATCCGTGCTGTGAGCCGATAAAGGTGAATAACGCCGCGCCGATCAGCTCGACGGCCAGGCCTTGCCCGGATACCTGCGTGCGCCGGCCCGGCCACGCGGAGACGATGAGCCGGCCCAGCGCTGATTCGAGCCGGGCAGCAGCGAAGGGTGCTTTTTCGAACCGATGGGCCAGGTGCGGCAGCGCATCGCCCGCCCAGTTCAGCAGACTCCCGGTGATCAAGCCGAGTACAGCGTACACAAGCATCACCAAGCATCACTCCCCGGACGCAGGCATCTTGCGCTGACCGGTGCGCAGCCGCTCGGCGATGGTGCCGGCTAACTTGTGCAGGTCCTCCGCACTGAGATCGGGCAGGCCCTTGACGAGCTGCTCGAGCGCAGCCAGCGACGTGTCTTCTTCGCCGAAGAAGCTGGCTAGATCAGCCAGCGCATTATCCGTGTTCGACTTCTCTTCCTCCTCCTCTTCCTGTTGCTGCTGTTGCGGTTCTCTTTCTTCTTTCTGGGTGTGCTCCTCTTCGTCCGGCGCAGTGGCGTTCTGAGCCTGTTCGGGCGACGCAGGCCCATCGCCCATTTGAACGTCGGCCAGCAGCTCCTCGAGCGCTTCTTCCGCGTTCGCCTCAATGTCCTGCGCCGCATCCGGCATCACGCCCGCACGGCGCATGGCCGCGGACGTGAGCAATACTATCGCCGCAATCAGCGGCACGCCCGCCAGCACCAGTCCGATCAGGATACCCTGCCGGCTCAACAGGGAGCTAACCAGCGACGGTTGGCTGCCGGGCAGCTGAAGCGCGGCTGCCAGCGCGGACAGGTGCGCGCGCTTCTCGAAGTCAGGCTCTTCGAGCTGCAGCGCGGTCAGGCGCCGGGTCAGGTCATCGCGATCCCAACCGGCCAGCGCGGCTTCGGCTTGAGCCAGGCCGGACGTTCGATCGTATTCATCCGCGACTAATGTCAGATAGGTGCGCAGCGCGTCCGGCCGCAATTGGGACGGCGAGGCGTTGTTCCACTGCACCGGCCACAGCCACCAACCGATCACCAGCCAGCCCAGGGCCAGTCCGGCGAGGAACACCAGGGGGATGAGCCACCCTCGCCTGGATGCGCGGCGGGCCGGCCGGGGAGGCGAAGCGGAATCCACGCCGCCCGGATCGCCCACGACTTCCGGATCGTCGGTTAGGACTGTGGGATCAGTCTGAAGAGTCATAGCCAGCTCAAATGATCAGTCGCACCACCGGTGGAACGATCAGGAAACAGATTCCAGACAACACCAAGAGCAGCGACATATAATACGTCGACTTGATCAAATGCGAACCTTCCGTGGCGACGACGGCGAAGGCGTTGATCGCCGCCAACGCGGCGATCATGAACACTGTGGAGATTTGCAGGAACTGAAGCTGTGGCGTGCTGAACATGAACATATTGCCCAAACCCAACGCCGCAGCATCCGTGCTGCCCTCGCCCAACGTGCTCATCGCTTCAGCCATACGGCCTGCGAACTGTTCGAGCACACCCAGCAGGAAGACCATCAGCATGGCCAGAACCGCCTGCATCGCCAGCGTCAGCCACGAGAACGTGGCGCTGATGCCGCGCCGCTGTGCGCGCAGCATCGCCGTCTTCATCGCGAACTCGCTGGTGAGCAGCCCGGTCTTCTCCGGGTCGCCGCCCAGGTTGACCGCCTCGTAGAAGATGCCGGTGGCCTGATCGGCCAGCTTGCTGCCGGTCTCCACGCCGAACAACTCCCAGCACAGCGGGGGTCTGCCGAAGGACGCCAGGCGCAGTTTGAGCATACGAATATCCGGCTGAAGCGCGGGGAACGAGTCGATCTTCATGTGGGCCAGCGCTTCTTTCAACGTGGTGCCGCGCGAAGTCGCCGTGCCACCCAGCGATCGGAAGAACGAGCTGACTTCGGCGTCTTTGTGCGTCGTCTCGCGATCGGCGGCGCGGCTGATCCAACCGACGGGGAGCAGCATCACACCGGCCACGATGAACACCAGCCCGGTAGTCACACCCAGCGCGGCCAATACCACCACCACCACCAGTGTGAGCGGCAGCAGGATTCGGGACAGACTGTGGCTGCGTCGCTGCTTGTGCGATCCTTTCGCCAGCGGCACGCACACTGTCTCCTGCGGCGCGGAGCGGAAAGTGACCCAGGCCACGCCGAAACTGGCGGCGATCGCGACAAACGTCATCCCGATCATCAGGCCTGTGCTCAGGCTGTAGATCATGGTCGAGACCATGTTGATGACCACGATCAGCGCCGCCGACACGGTGATGGCCGTATAGGCGTCGTTCCACTTCTTCAGGCTTTCCAGCCGGCGCGTGTAATCGTTGGCGTAGTGCTCGCCCTGCACACCGGCTTCGCGCGTCAAAAAGCCGGCCAGCGGCTCGCCGGAGCGCAGCGCGTCCGACAGCCTCAACAAAAAGGTCTTGATGTCGTCCGCCGGCACCTGCTCGCCGACCATGCGCACGGCGTCGGGGTAATTGTAGCGCATGTTCTCGGCCACTTCGTGAATCTTCTTGAAGTAGCGGGCCGGGATGGTGGGCAGCTGGCGCGCCAACTGGAACACGCGCGCACGGCTGATGCCGGCCGCCGACGTGGCCGACATGTAAGCCAGCTGGTAGAAAATCTCGAAGGCCGAGACTTCTTCAAAGTAGCTTTTGACGGTGCGCTTCCGCGAGGACGCTAAAGACGTCATAGAAGTTCTTCAGCTTTCGTTCCTTGTGCAGCCGCTCGAAAATCTTGGCGCGGCGCTTCAACTCGGTGTAGATGACTTTGCGCTTGAACGGCGGGATGCCGCGCTTGGGCGCGATTTTCTCTTCCAGCAGGAAACTGTTCATGAAGCCCGGAAAGTCGAATGCGTCGGTGGCCGGGTTCCAACGGAAGGCTTCGATGTACGAGAAGCTCTCGGTCGCAGGATCGTAGCCGACGATCTCGTTGATGCTCGTCACGCGGCGGGCCATGCCTTTGCCGGCGATCTTCACCGCCTGCTGGATCAACACGATGTCCAGGTTATCAATGTACGACTTGGGGATGTTGATCGGCGTGCCGGTGAGACGCTGGATCAAGCGCTCCACCGACGCCGCGTGGAAAGTGGACATCACGCCGTGGCCGGTCTGCATCGCCTGAAACGCAATCGCGCCTTCCTCACCGCGGATTTCGCCGACGATGATCCGGTCGGGGCGCTGACGCAGCGCGGCTTTGAGCAGGTCGAACATGCCCACTTCCGAGCCGGTATTGTCCTTCGACGAGCCGCGCGTCGTCTCGCGGATCCAGTTCTTGTGCGGCACTTGCAGCTCGGGCGTGTCCTCGATGCTGACGATCTTCTTGTCGGGAAGAATGAACGTCGTGATGGCGTTCATGGTCGTCGTCTTGCCGGAGGCCGTCGCGCCGACGACGAACAGATTCATGCCTTCTTCCAGCACGAAGGACAGGTACGCCGCCATCATGTAATCCATCGTCCCAAACTCCACCAGCTCCGTCACGCTGGTCGGAACGCTGGCAAACTTGCGGATGGTGAAGTTGCTGCCGCGCTTGGACACGTCCGTGCCGTAGACGATGTTGATGCGGGACCCGTCGGGCAGAACGGCGTCGACGATCGGATTGCGCACGGTGACCGGGCGCTTGATCCATTCGCCCAACCAGATCGCGAACTCGTCCAGCTCTTCCTCGGTGTCGAAGCGAATCGTCGTCTGCACGCTCTTGAAGATCTTGTGCTCGACGAAGATCGGGCCGACGCCGCTGCACGAGATGTCTTCGATATACGGGTCGAGCAGCAGCGGGGCCAGCAGGCCAAAGCCGATCTTGTCGCGTAGCAGGAGGTAGCGTAGCGCCTCCATCTCACGCGGCGTGACATGTACTTTGCCCGAAGCGCCGTTGGTGCCGACGCTGGCGTCGATGGCCCGGAGCAGCGCCTCGCGTTTCTCGTCTTCCGTCTCCGCCGCGCCGATCGATTCGACGAAGTCCATCAATTTCACTTCCACCCGTGAAGTGACGGCGCTCAAATCGATGGTGGTGCTTGGCTCGATGGCGACGTAGAAGTCGCGCTCACCTTTGTCGTCGGGATAGATGTGCGTATATAGGCCGCCGTCGATCGGGTAGATGAGATTGCGCCGCTCGAGATACTGCAAGTCGCGCGACAGTTTGGAATAATACGTCGGCACGCCAACGTCGCTCATCGGCACCCAATGCAGATAGTCGGACAGGAAAGTGTTCTTGCCGGCCTGCTCTTGCAGGGGCTTGGGCAGCACCGAATTGAGACTGCATCTCGGCCCGTGATCGCAACTGGCCGCGTTGGGGTCGTGGGCAAAGGGCAAGACCACTTGCGCCATATTCGATCAGCCCTTCACTTTGCTGATAGGAATCACGCGGATGCCCCAGCCCGGCTCCACCTCGAAGCTGATGATGTTGCCGGTGGTCTGCTCCGCGCCGCGCACCTTCGTCACTTCCAGCGTCTTGACCAGCTTGTTGCCCACTTCTTCGGTGCGGAGTTGAAGGTGCGCGTCGCACAGCGAGCGGATGCGGGTGAGCAGCTCGCGCGTCAGGCCGTGCGAATGCACGACGACGAGAACGGTCGTGCCTTCCCCGCACAGCCGCTTGCTCTCCTCAAAGAACCCCAGAACTTCTTTGTCGGACGACTGTGGGATGGATGAAGTGAGCGAATCGATGAAGATCATGTTGCGCCCTTTTTCGCGCCGGATGGCCCGCATCAGCGTCGGCGGAGCATCCCGCCCCAGCCGCGCCGTCTCGATGGGGAAAATGCGCAACTTGTCCAGCAGCAGATAGTCCAGGATGTCCAGGTTCAGGCTGCGCATTTGCTTGACCAGGCTCTTGACCGCGTTCTCGCTGGTGAACAATGACAGCTTATAGCCATCGACCAGGCAGCCGTGCATCATCTGCTGCGACAGCACCGACTTGCCCGCGCCCGAATCGCCCTCGATCAGCGTCAACGACCCCATCGGCACGCCGCCGCCTATCTTGGCGTCCAGGTCGCCGTTGCCGGTCGAGATCATCTTCACCTGCTCGTCTTCGGTGACCATCAACGGCTTGATCTTGGTGATCAACTCGACCGGGCCGAAGGGCTTGATCAGGAAATCGTCGACGCTGGAGCCAGGGCCGATCTCCAGCGTCTCCAGTTGTGACTCGTCCGCGATCAGGACAATGCGGACCTGATCGGTCACCGGGTCCTTGCGAATCGTCTTGGCGACCTGGCTGCCTTTCATCGTCGGCAAATTGAAGTTGACCAACACCAGGTTCGGTTGCTCGGTGCGGATACGCCGCAGGCCTTCCGGCCCGTCCTTCGTCGCGACCACCGCGTAGCCCTCTTCCTCCAGGGGATAGCGGATCAGCTCGATCATTTGCAGGTCGCTCTCAATGAGCATGACCTTTTTCTGCTTGCCTGCCATATCTGCTTTCCACGCTCGTGCAGCAATCACTTATCACCGCTGCGACGACTCACGTGCCAGCGGCGCACCGTGCGTCAGAGCCGACAACCATGTGCTCTCCAACGGTTGAAGGGTAACATAAACACACACCCGAAGGGGTTTCGGTGTTGTTACGGCCCCATTTCAACCAATGGGCCGCAAGACTACAATGAGGACAGTAGAGCAGAATCGGTAGATCACGGATCGCCGACTAAAGTCGGCATTGGGGCACTTTGCGCCGACTGAAGTCGGCGTTCCATGTGTCTCCGTGATCTACCGAGAATGCGATCGGGCGAGGTGGTTTGTGGCGATGTGAGCGGGATTGTTACGTGGTCAGGTCCAACGTCCACAGCACTGATTTCACACGCTCGACCAGCTCCTTGGCTTTCACAGGCTTGGTCAGGAAATCCAGCGCACCGGATCGGTGGACACGCCTCGTGTGGGTGCCTGAGGACATCAGAGCCTCTATGCGGCTATCCTCCCTAGCGTGTGAAAACCGCCGTCGCCGTGATGCCGTTCGGTGTGGCGGCGGTAGCCAGGTTCGTCGTGCCCGTGCCGACGGCGGGCGACACGCCCACCTGAAGCACAATCTCTTCGCCTGGGTTCAGAATGCCGGGATCGAAGACCTCCGACGTGGGCGGCGACGTCGCTTGATAAATGTGCGATGTCCACTGCGCCGGATAGCCGTACCAGCCGACGTGCTGCCCGCCCGATCCATCCGTGTACTGCAAAATGACATCCCATTGATCGAAATCGGCCAGCTTGGTGAAGCCGGTGTTCTTGAGCGTCACTTCCACATAATCGCCGAAGACAGTCGTCGTCGCGCTCACGACAGTCAGCTCAGTGCGGCTGCGCTCGGCTACGCGCTCCTGCATCAGCCGGTTGGCCTCGGCCAGGGCGGCCTGCCCCGACAGCGAGCGCTCGGTCAATCCCAGAATCGACAGAACCATCAACCCGATGACGATGAGCGCAGTGATGACGGTTTCCATAGTTCAATCGCTGAAGGTATATTCGTCGTCCACGCCGTTCGGCAGGACGACCTTCACGAAGTAGCGCGTGCCCGGCCCGGAAAAAGTGTAGTTGACGATGCTGATCTTCACGGTGGCCGCCGGCGTCCACTCCGTGCCGTTCTCGATAGTGTATTCCCAATGCGGCGTGCCCGACCCGTACGGGATGCGCGTGAAATTGCCCTCAGGCCCGAAGAACACGTCGACGGACGCCAGCCCGACGAGACGGCTCGATCCGACGTTCTTGGCCCACACCAGCGCCGTGTCGCCGGAGCGCGCGGCGTGAATGATTTCCACCTGACTCTTCAGGCGATCGTCGAGTCGCCGCTCCATGCCCGTCATCGCATCGCCGCTCTGCGCGATGGCCGGGAAGAGGGCGTTGAACGCCATTACCGCCGAGAGGACGCCGGCGATGACCAGCAGACCGGTGACGATCATCTTATCCAAGGTTCGCCTCCTCGATCACGACCAGCGCTTCTTCCACGTCCGAAGCGCGCCCGGCCAGTTCGTAGAACTTGAGCAGAAGCGCCAAGACATCGTTCACGGCGACTTTTTCAGGGGCCGGTTCTTTGTTCAGCGCGGCCACGCGCAAGAGCGTATCCTTCATCGGCTCAGGCACAACACCTTTGGCCGCGGCCGCGTCGATCAGGCGCGCCGTGCGTTGCGCGCCGATCTTCGCCGACGCGCTGCCGGCCCACTCGGAGAGCCTGGTCGGGTCCGGAGCAGCCTTCACGTTCGCGCTGGGCGGAGTAGCCTCGCGCTGGCCGGCGCGAATCTCTTCGAGCGTCACTTTCTTCGCGACCGGCGGCGGCGTCGCCGGCGGCGGGCCGAGCGAGGCTTGCTTGGCGTGCACCGCCTCCAGCGCTTGAATAGCGCCCTCCGGCGTTCCGGACTCTTCCAGGCGAAGCGCCGGGTAGTAGTGAATCAGGATCTGCTCCTGAATATCGAGCAGCGTGCGCTGAACTTCGTTCTTGAGGATCTTCATTTCGTATTCGAGCGCTTTGACTCTTTGCTCTAGTTCCACAAGCCTCTCTCCTTTCGCCGGACACACGGCTACGATACGGAGTACCCGCGTTGTATTCGGCGGATAAATCAGCGCTAGTGTAGGGCAATCCCCATCGGGTCGGGGTTTCGCTACAGTTACGAGACCATAGCAGGTCGGTGGGACGATTTGAGAGGGTGAACTAAAGTGACCGGCACTTTGCCCCCTCCGCTCACCGCACTGCGCTGCGCGCAGCGCGGCGCATGTGTCGCTGCGGGGGTCTGCGAAAAGTGCCGATCACCTCAGCTCGATCGAGGCCGCAGAGGAATGACCGCGGATCGCTGAACGCGACAATCGATCAATCGGTTGAAAACAACTATTAGTAGATCACGGATCGCCGACTGAAGTCGGCGTTCCATGTGTTTTCGAATCTACTGACTATGGGGTGTTGAGCCTCGCCCGCAGTTGATCGATCCAATCGGCGAGCTGCGGCTGCACGTCTTGCGGTGCGCGGGCCAGTGCGGCTTGCGCCGCTTGAAGCGCGCCAGCGACATCGCCCAACTGCTCGCGCAGCAGTGCGATGTTCTTGTGCGCTTCCCACACGTTGGGCGCATCCGGCGCGAGCTGAATGTACTTCATGTACGCCGCGATCGACTCCTCGAAGCGCCCTTGCTGAAAGTACACGAACGCCTGCCGGCTCACGGCCTCCGGCAGATCGGGCTGAAGCGCCAGCGCCCGATCGATCGACTGTACGGCGCGATCCAGATCGCCTTGAGCGAGATAAGCGTCACTCATCGTCAAGTAAGAAGGGATAAAACGATCATCTAACTGCACCGACACGCGCAAGGTCTCCAGCGCGCCGCCCGGATCGCCTCGATAGGTCAGCTTGAATTCGGCCCACTCGCGCCACAGCGAGGCGTCGTTCGGGTTGAGGCGCAGCGATTCGGCATAATATTGATCGGACAGATCGACCAGATGCGTCTTGGTTGGCGTGTCCACCGGCAGGTCGGGCACGTAGAAGCGGGCCAGGTTGATACTGTGATCGGGGTGCAGCGGGTTCAGCGCACGCGCGCGGACGAACGCGGCCTGCGCGGCGAACAGCAGATCGGAGCGATTCAAGCCGGCGAGCCGTGTCGCACCCAACGCCAACACATCTTCAAAGCGCGTCCGGTCGTCGAACACAGAACCGGCATCTGCGCTGGCTGATGTGGCCTTGTATACCAGCGCATGCGCCCACGCGGGATAGTAGGCATCCTGTTGCGGCTGCATCACGACGGCTTGCCGATAGGCAGCGAGGGCTGCATCAGGCTGGGCGTCGGAATCGACGCCTAACTTGTAAGCGATGTCGGCGTGAATCGGCACGAGCGCCGCCGCGCTCAAAGCCACGCCGATCGCCAGCCCGAGCAGCATCGCCAGCCCCACGCGAACCGGGCTTCTCGTCCACGCGAACGCACGCACCACCGGATCGATCAGCCGCGCCAGCGCGAACAGCAGCATCAGGACAAGCCGGCTGAGTACGAAGTAGCCGAATAGGCCGGCAAGCCCGGCATGCAGAGCCAGCACATCCTCCGGCTGCACCTCCGGCGGGGCGCGGAGCGAGCCAATCTGGGCGGCCAGTCCCCAGCCGAACACCAGCGCCAATCCCAGCGAGAGAGAAGCCAGCCACGCCGCACTGCGCGCAGGTGACTTCAACGCGCCCGACCGGGCCATGTCTGGCACGATCAGCACGATCGAGAAGAGCCAGGTGAAGAGTAAAAGGCCGAGTGCCGCGAGCGAGTCCGCGTTCCGCACCGGATCGAACGTCAGCGCGCGCCACAGAATCGCGATGGGGTCCGCCAGGCCATAGTTGCGCGTGACGAACTCGAAAAGCAGTGTGGTGAGAATCGCGGTGGTGACAAGCGCATACTGCGCGATGCTCGGCATCGCTGCACGCTCAGGCTCATCGGCCTTCGCCTGCCCGGTTCCCATCACGACGAACAGGCCGAGATACACCCAGAACATCACGCGCGTCGCGGCGATCGCCTGGCCGAACTGAATCTCGATCGTGTGCG
>Ga0209323_10002050_pt1 | contig 13320 bp, 15 predicted proteins | sample Rifsed19ft2_FD_184014 | JGI IMG/M metagenome (GOLD analysis project Ga0209323, IMG submission 184014) | Soil microbial communities from Rifle, Colorado, USA - sediment 19ft 2 (version 2) | ecosystem: Environmental > Terrestrial > Deep subsurface > Rock core/Sediment | place: Rifle, Colorado...
GATATTTCTTTTGCGTCAACCCTCTATAGCGTTATGGGTGCATTCAGGCATTTTGGGGAAATAAAAAAACCGGAAGAGGAAAAGAGGAATGATAAAAATCTCCCGAATATGTTTGAAAAATATATGTTGCAGAAGGTAATAGATATTTTACTTAAGAAGACAATCACCAAAAACGATATAAAAGAAGCTGTATCAGCCCTGTCTATATTGAGACAGACGAAGGAATAAAAAATTTGACTATATGAGTAACATTTATATTTATAATGTTACTCACTAAAGAGTAGCATAAAAACTACTGGCTTTTTTATTTTTATAAATCAGGAGACATATCAAATGAATGAAAAACAGAAACCATCTGAATTTGCCACAAAGGACATCTATCTTGCCACAGTTATCAAACAATCAGGGATACCAATAATTAGGGTAGAAGGAAGCGGAGGGAGAGGCATTTTTATTTTTAAACAATCTGAAAAGATAGAGCCTCTTATTGCCAAATATTTTAACAGTGAATTAAGGGTTGACCCAAAAGCATTATTTGAAATCTGGAAAAGTCTAAAGTCAATGGCTTTTGCCAGTATCGGAGATGTTAGATGAGGCAAGTAATTAAGAAAATTCTTGTTTGGCTTGCCTGTTACGAATTAATACCAAGACAGGCAGTTTGTTTTCTTTTCAAAGTTTTTAAACTTCAAAGCATATAAAACGGAGGTAAATTAGAATGAATAAAGAAAATATCCTTTCAAAAATTAATTATAGGAACTTCTACCAATCCCATGTCCCCTCTCTTAAAGAAAATGGCAATAATAAGGCTATGGGGCTTTGTTGTTTCCATGATGATACTCATGCAAGCCTATCTGTTGATTTCACAAACGGACTCTATAAATGCTTTGCGTGTGATAGTAAGGGGGATGTGTTTACCTTTTACCAGAATATCAAAAATGTGGATTTCAAAACAGCACTAAAAGAAATAGCAGAGATGCAAGGCATATCAGGGACAACACAGGGCAAAGTGGTTGCAAAGTTTGAGTATAAGGACTCCGAAGGCAAGACCTTATACATCAAGGAGCGGTTAGAGCCTGCAAGAGATGGCAGGAGTAAAGAATTTATATTTAAACATCTGCAAAACGGAAAGTGGATAACAGGCAGAGGTTGTAAACCTGTCCCCTATAACCTGCCACAATTAAGTAAGTCCAAATATTCTTTTATTGTAGAAGGAGAGGCAAAAGCAGACCTCTTAGTGAAATGGGGTTTAACTGCCACTTGCCTTGACTCTGGAGCGAACAGCCCTTTCAGAGATGATTATTTAAAATACTTTGAAGGAAAAGAGAAGGTTATCATCCTGCCTGATAATGACTCTCCGGGCAAAGTCTATTCTTTAAAAATTGCTAATGCCCTATCTGGTAAAGTTAAGCAAATAAAAATTGTAGAATTGCCAGACTTAAAAGAGGCTGAGGATGTTATTAACTGGGCAAAAACAGAAGGCAATGGCAAGGCAAAACTCCTTGAGCTTGTAAAAGCAAGTCCTGAGTGGACACCATCAAAAGAGATTACAAATACATCTACAAAAGATGGGATGCCTCTTATCAAACTGTCCGACCTTTTTAAAGAGCCAGAGGAGAATGTTTCATATTTGGTTAGTGGTATGTTACCGACTGGTGGTTTTTCTGTCATGGCGTCTAAACCAAAGACAGGCAAATCTACTCTTACCAGAAATCTTGCCTTGAGTGTATCACGAGGCGACTCCTTCCTGAATAGAACCACTCAAAAGGGGAGAGTAATTTATTATGCCCTTGAAGAAAAAAAGTCAGAAGTCAGGAGGCATTTTAAAGATATGGGAGCTACGGGGGATGAGGAAATCTATGTTTTTGCTGGTAGTGTCCCTGTGGATGCTTTAATTCAGATAAGGGAAATTGTAGAAAGTATAAAGCCTGCATTGGTTATCATTGACCCTTTATTCAGACTGACAAGGGTAAAAGACGGTAATGACTATGTGCAGGTTACACAGGCTTTAGACCCTTTATTGAGGCTTGCAAGAGATACAGGAACTCATGTTCTTTGTGTCCACCACACAAGCAAGGGGCAGGGACAGGGTGGGGATAGTGTTTTAGGCTCTACAGCCATTTTCTCATCTGTAGACACTCTTATAATTATGAAAAGGCATGAGGAGTATCGGACTATTTCAAGCATTCAGAGATACGGCGAGGACTTGCCAGAAACAACCCTCCACTTTGATAAGGACAGTAGAACGATTGAAATTGGTAAGCCCAAGCAAGAGGAAGATGTTAGCACTCTTAAAGAAGCTATTTTTGAATTTTTATCCTCTCAAAACGAGCCTGTTATCAAATCTGTAATTATGGAAGAAGTAGAAGGAAGGCAGGCGGTAAAACACAAAGCCTTAATGGAATTGGTAAACGAAAACAAAATTACCAGAGAAGGAAAAGGCGGTAAAGGAGACCCCTATAAATATTCTATTACCCTATTACCCGATATATATAGGGTAATACCAAAACAGAATCCTGAAAATGCCGAAGAATCCCATAAAATAAGGGAAAATGGTATTACCCAAAATTTAGCAGAAAAACAGGGAAATGATAAATCACGGGTAATAGCATTTCAGGAGGTAATTGACCTGTCAAATACCGACTTTGAGGTAGTTAAATGAAGTATCAAGTTATGGATAATTTAAAGATTAAAACTTTACAGGGAGAAATACAGATTAAAACAGGACAGGTTATTAGTCTTCCCCCGGAAAAGAGTAATGAACTAAAAGGGAAGATTAAACCCTTCTGTAACTTCCTTGAAACTATTATCCCTGATTGTCAATCTCAATTCCCCTGTTATGCGGATAAAGAAGGGGTAATCCATGAATGTAAACACTTTAAAATGTGGTGGAAGGCAAGGGAAAAACAGCTTATTGAGGCGGGAGTTTTCAAATGCTAATCATAAAGACTTTCTTATACAGGCTATCCAGATGGATAAGTCTTATCTCTAAAACAATGGGGGTGATGTGATGATTAAAGGACAAAGAGAATATGAGAGGTTTAAGAAGGGTGAAAAATTAACACACAGGCAATCTATATTAGCTCAATGCTTTGTCTGTAATGGCATGGGTGAGGGCGGTGAGGATTGCAAGGGTGTCCGCTGTCCCTTGTATCAGTATATGCCTTACAGGAAAGACAGAGTAAAAAAGGTTTTAAGTGAGGAAAGAAGACAAAAGCAGATAGAAATATTAAAAAGGGTTAGAGAGTCAAAAAATAAGGCTTTTCCCTCTGTCCGTTTATAAGGGCAAAAGCACCTATTTTGCCTTTTATTAAGTGATTAATGGTTTTATATGTCCCCTTTTTATATAGGGGGAAAAGGAGGGATTTTAATATGCCAAAAACTAAACCTAAAAAAACAGAACTTGCACGATTCAAAGCCTTAAATGATTTGGGTTACAGTCCTAATGCCATTGCCAAAAGGACAGACAGAGACCCAAAGACTATACGGAAATATTTGAACTCCGAAGCAATAAACGACCCTAATATTAAGATTATAGTCCAGAAGATAAAAGATGCTGAATTAAATGACTTGCTTTTACTGAACCAGAAGGCAAGGAGTAACCTGCATAAGAGGTTTGACGAGGGAAGTCCTAATGTAATTGAGTCCACAGCAGTAATGGACAGAACCTTTAATCAAACAAGATTATTACAAAATCAGGCTACACAAAACATAGACATAAAGTCTATCAATCAGCATTATGCCGATACGATTAAGAGCATTCAGGAAAGGATAGCAAAACTTAAAGAGGAGGAAAGGGATAATAAAGAATGATAGCTCCTTTTTATAAATTTGTGGCTGGAAAGGGGGAAGTATATATTAAAAAAACTTATTCTTTCCCCCCTCCCTACCCGGCATGAGGATTAAATGAAGGCAGAGCTTACATTACCACCAGAGCTTGTTAAAGAGATAGCCGATGCGGTTATCAGGGAACTCAAGCCATTACTGTCAAACAATGGCAAGCCCGGAGATGATACTATCTTTGACAAAAAGGGATTAGCTGAATACCTCAATGTCCCTGTTACATGGGTAGATAAAAAAGTATCCTTCAATGAAATACCCTACTTCAAGGCTGGCAAATATCCCCGATTCAAAAAGTCTATAATTGATAAGTGGATTGAAGATAATACAGTAAGAGCTATCCCATCTTTAAGGCTGATTAAAAAATAATTTATATCTATAGACAGTATGTATCAATACTATAACCACAATATATAGAGTAGCCCTACTGATTATTAATCATAAAGCTATACTAATATAACTTAATATTTCAAATAGTTATAAGGTGCTGTGCTGTAAATTGTGCAGTAGATTTTTTTAGTAAAAAAGACTTGACAATAGATATAATAATATCTATAATTATGTCTATATAAGAAAGGAGATGCTTTATGAAATTTATAACCGTAACAGAGCTTAAGCAGAGGGCTACCCAGATAGTAGCCGATATTGAAACCACAAGAGAGGAGGTGATAATTACAAAGAACGGTAAGCCAGTGGTTTTAATAAGACCAGTGGAGGCAAAAGAATTTAAGTTAGATACCAGTATGAAAGGAGGCAAAGAAAATGGCAAAGGGAATTTACAAAAGAGGTAATGTCTATTGGATACGATATTCAGGGCTTGACGGAAAGATAGTCAGGGAGTCTTCAGGAAGTGATAAATTTAGAGAGGCAGAAGCCTTACTTATCCAGAGAAGGCAGGCTATCAAAGAAGGTAAACAACCAGAGCTTATCAGGATTACTAAAAATTATACCTTCAATGAGCTTATCTCTGAATATCTCAAATGGGCTGAAAGGCAGATGAGTTTTACAAGTAAGCAGGGCTTTATTAACCAGCTATCAGAAGCCTTTGGAAACCTGCCTTTGAGAAGATTTAATACCATGTTATTAGAACAATATCAGACAGAGAGATTGCAGAAAGGCAATAAACCTGCAACGATAAACAGACACATTGCAACCCTGAAACATGCGTTTACAAAGGCGGTTGACTGGAATATGGTTGAGGGAGAAACTTTAAAGAGAGTGAGAAAGTGCAAGCTATTACCAGAGAATAACAGGCGGTTAAGATATCTCTCAAAAGAGGAGAGTCAAGCCTTAATCAATACCTGTAGTCCTCACCTTAAGCCGATAGTAATAACAGCACTCAATACAGGATGCAGAAAAGAGGAGATACTATCTCTTGAATGGGAAAAGCATATTGACCTTAAGCATGGCTTTATACTCCTTGATATAACAAAGAATGGAGAGAGGCGGGAGATACCTATTAACCAGACCTTGAGGGATACTCTGCAAAGAATACCAAGAAGATTAGATAGTCCTTATGTTTTTGTAGATGATGCAGGTAAAAGATTTAAGGATGTAAAGAGGAGCTTTAAATCAGCTTGCAGAAAGGCAGGGATAAAGGATTTCAGATTTCACGATTTAAGACATACCTTTGCAAGCCATTTGATAATGGCAAGTATTGACCTTACTACTGTTAAGGAATTGTTAGGGCATAAGACCTTAACTATGACATTAAGATATTCGCACCTTGCACCTTCTCATAAGGTCAAAGCCTTAGATGTTTTAGATAATACACTCAATGGCAAGTCAACTGCACAATTACTGCACAATTTTAATAAGGTGGAGGTAGTTAATGCTGGATAACCTATTGATTTCATTTAAGCCGATGATGGGAATTGAACCCATGACCTGCTGATTACGAATCAGCTGCTCTGCCCCTGAGCTACATCGGCATAGAGATTTGCCACAGAGTTCACAGAAGACACAGAGACAAAAATTAAACTTTTATGCTTTTCTCCGTGACCTGGGGCTGATTGAATCTTTGTTTTTATAATGGGCCCACCTGGGTTCGAACCAGGGACCTACCGGTTATGAGCCGGTAGCTCTTCCAGCTGAGCTATGGGCCCCATGAAAAAAAACTCAGATATCAAAATGCAAAAATCGTAACAACATATCAGATTTTAAAAATGATTTCCATAATTTTAATATCTGATTTCGAATTTATTTGCTGCTTACCCTTCAATAAAACTCTTCAGCAATTTACTCCTGCTGGGATGTCTCAGCTTTCTCAGCGCCTTTGACTCTATCTGTCTTATCCTCTCCCTTGTAACATCAAAATCCTGTCCTACCTCTTCAAGCGTATGTTCGCTGTCCACCCCAATTCCAAATCTCTTTCTCAATACCTTCTCTTCCCTTGAAGCCAATGTCTGAAGAACCTTCAATGTCTGCTCCTTCAGATTCATCTTTACTACTGATTCAACAGGAGAAATAACCTTTTTATCTTCTATAAAATCACCTAAATGACTGTCTTCCTCTTCACCAATAGGCGTTTCCAAAGAGATGGGTTCCTTTGCAATCTTTAGAACCTTCCTTACCTTCTCTACAGGGAGACTCATCCTCTCCGCAATCTCCTCTGATGTCGGCTCTCTTCCTATCTCCTGCACAAGCTGCCTTGATGTCCTTATCAGCTTATTTATTGTCTCAATCATGTGGACTGGAATACGGATTGTCCTTGCCTGGTCTGCAATCGCCCTGGTAATAGCCTGTCTTATCCACCATGTCGCATAGGTGCTGAATTTATACCCCCGCCGATATTCAAACTTATCAACTGCCTTCATGAGTCCTATGTTCCCCTCCTGAATGAGATCAAGGAACTGAAGCCCCCTATTAGTATATTTCTTTGCAATACTGACAACCAGTCTTAAATTTGCCTCAGCCAGTTCCCTCTTTGCCAGCTTATCTTTTATCCTGCCACTCTCTATCGCCCTTATTGTCTCAACAAGTTCATTTCTCGTCATTCCGGCTTCATGCTCTATCCTCTGTATTCTCCTGTGTATGTTTTTTACATTCTTTCCCAATTCAATGATCACCTTTTTGGGAATACCCCTCCTGTTCCCCGCTTTGACCAGATTACCGCTTTTCTTCACATTTTTCAGAAGAATCCTATAATCTTCAGGGGTTATCTTTAGCTCCTTAAAATGCTTCAATATTATATCCTCAGTTTTCTGTATCCGCTCTACAAAACCTGCTATCTTCTGTATTATCCTATCCATCTGAATATGGTCAAGGTTTATATCTTTTATAATCTTTGTAACATGACCTTTTACTGCCTTCTCATTTTCTAAGAGCTTTCCCCTTTTTTTATCATTCAGTTTGCCCTTAAGCTTCACCCTGAGACTGTTCAGTTTATTGCTTACAGTCTTTAACCCCTTAATCAGCTTCAATACCCTCTTTGTCTCCTCTCTTATTCTGCTCCCATCTGCCTCATCTACATCTCCCCAGTTAACAACCTCTTGAACCGGTATCTTTCCCCCCTTCAATTTCTCGCCAAGAGAGGCTATTTCCCTTATTGTAATAGGGCAATTCACAACTGCATAGATAACCTCATTCTGCCCCTCTTCAATTCTCTTGGCAATCTCTACCTCACCTTCCCTCGTCAGTAGAGGCACTGTACCCATCTCTTTAAGATATAGTCTCACAGGGTCATCTGAGGATATCAATGCATCTTCTTCAATTTTAAATTCTTCCTCTATCCTCTCTTTTACATCCATTGCCAGTGCAATCTTCTGCTTTTTTTGACCTGCCTCAACAAGCTCTATATCCATCTCACCAAAGAGCATCATTATGTCATCAATCTGCTCTGCCGATACAATATCCGGAGGCAATACATCATTGACCTCTTCATAGGTAAGATACCCTTTCTCTTTTCCCATAGAGATAAGACGATTTACTTCCGCCATCTTTGGCCTTCTTCCCATAATTTATTTTTCCTCCAAACTATGCATATATATTAAATCAATATGCAAAATTAAATTCACTTTACGCTATTTATTTTATACTATGAATCACGTATTATTGCATTCTGTTTTATTTTTAAAATCTGCCCCTGCAACTCCTTAAACTGCTGATGATTTCCTTCAGATACTGCAGTTTTTAACTGTTTTACAAGCTCATTTATATCTATCCTGTTTTTCTTTATATATCTTATACAGTCTCCTATATTTTTATCCACCTCCTGATACTCTATATCTTCAAACACCATTTCAGATACCAGTTTCTTTAACCTCTCACCTGACAGCATATCCATAATATGAGAAATGGTTATATTATCATTACTATTAGAAAGAGTAAATAGGACAGATGCTATCTCTGTCAAGTCATTATCTTTAAAATCATCAATTGAAATATGCCTCTTAATCTTTTCTATATTTTTATTATCCAAAAGCATCAACTGAACAAGTATTCTTTCAGCCTTGTTATGAGAGTGCGGAGTGCGGAGTGCGGAGTGAGAAGTTGAGGATTTTTTAGTTCCGTATTCTGTATTCTGCATTCTGTATTCCTTTTTACTCATCTCATCCATTATCGCCTTTTCAGAAACACCTGTCTTCTCGGCAAGGAGTGATAAATATATACTTCTTTCTACAGAGTTATTTATAATAGATAAAAACGGAATGATACTATTAATGCATCTTATCTTCTCATCCAAACTCTTTAAATCTGATTCAGCTATTGCCTTATTTATTATATATTCCATGAAGGTCTTTGATTCTCTGGCGATATTTAAAAAACCCTCTCCCCTTTTTTCTCTAATAAAATTGTCAGGGTCATTTCCATAAGGAAGCGAAATTACCTTAACCTTGACTCCTCCATTCAGAAGAACTATCCCACCCCTGTCAGACGCATTCCTCCCCGCCTCATCCCCATCAAAAACAAGTGTAACGGTATCTGTATATCTTCTTAAAATCCTCGCATGGTCTTCTGTCAATGCCGTTCCTGATGTGGCAATAATATTCTTTATGCCATGCTGATACACGGTTATGAGGTCAAAATACCCTTCTACTAAAAATGCCTCTTTACTCTTCCTTATAGAATCTTTTGTAATATTAAGCCCATAAAGAATATTCCCTTTTTTGTAAACGAGCGTTTCAGGTGAATTTAAGTATTTTGGCCTTGAATCTGTATCGTTTAATACCCTCCCGCCAAAACCAACAACCCTGCCTTCTGAATCCGATATTGTAAATATAATCCTTTCCCTGAATCTGTCAACATATCCACCGCCATTTTCCCTTTCTTTTATTAACCCCGCACTGTTTTGAATATCAGTGGAAATCCCTTTTTTCTTTAAAAATTGATGGACTCCATCCCATGAAGTGGATGCATACCCTATTTTAAAAGATTCAATAATATTATCGGTTATCCCTCTTTTCCTCAAATACTCCCTTGCTGTCTTTCCCTGAGGCAAATCTGACAACTGTCTCTGGAAAAACTCAGCGGCCATAGCATTTACATCATAAAGAGTATTTTTTTGACTGCTGTTTACACCCTTTATCTTCTGGTCGGTTATATTGATGCCGTATTTTCTTGCAAGTAATAAGACCGAGTCAGGAAAAGAAATATTCTCTATCTTCATTACAAATTGATATACATTGCCCCCCTCATTACAGCCAAAACAATGAAATATCTGTTTCGCAGGACTTACAATAAATGAAGGGGTCTTTTCAGAATGAAAAGGACAAAGCCCCTTATAATTGGCTCCGCTCTTTTTCAATAGAATGCGGTCCGATATTACCTCAACTATATCGCTGCGAGCCCTTATCTCTTCTACCAATTCATCAGGGATGTAACCGCCCACAGTCACCCTCCATAAATATGATTAAACAGGAAAAACATGACACACTGCTATTACTTGGCTGTATGGCTTTCCTTAAAGGCAATATAAGATTGAAAGGCTTCACCCCGTTAGAAAGCCCCACCCGTAACCCTCGTTAGAAGCCCATGTATTAAGAAACACTATCTTTCTATCAGGAGAGCAACCCTGACAGAGGAAGCTTCTAACGGGGTTCACTTAAATAATGAGAGGATTATTATTAAAAATCTTTACACTAAAGGAGTATTAAGATTAAGGCAGCATCTCTCTTGCAATCCTATTGACTAAATTACCATCTGCCTTACCTTTCAGCTCTGGCATTAAAATCTTCATTACCTTTCCGATATCTTTAGATGTAGCCGCTCCTGTCTCCGAGATAATTTCCTTAAGCCTTTTTTTTATCTCGTCTTCACCTATCTGCTCAGGCAAATATATTGAAAGAACTTCTATCTCCTTCTTCTCTTTCTCAGCCAAATCCATTCTGTTGCCATTTAGGAACTGGGTATAAGAATCCTTCCTTTGTTTTATTGCAGAGGTAATAACTCCCACCACATCCTCATCTTTAAGCTCCCTGCCGAGCTCTATCTCTTTATTTTTTATCCCGGCCCTGACCATTCTAATTGCAGAGAGCCTGACCTGTTCCCCCTTCTTCATGGAATCCTTCATATCCTCAATCAGCCTCTCTTTAAGATGCATAACACTCCTTTTTAGTAATACCGTGCACAAATTGTCCTAACTTTTTTTGCCTCTATCATCTTCTTTTTTCTTCTTATACTGGGTTTTTCGTAATACTCTCTTTTTTTGATTTCAGATAAAATGCCAGCCTTTTCATACTGCTTCTTAAGGCGTTTTCAAAGGATTCGTTTTCCTTAACCTTAATCCCCGGCATACAGGTTTATCCCCCCTTCCAACCTTCAATATAACCTCCAATATAATTTCCAATTGATTTTTAAACAAAAAAGGGATTAATATGTTTTCCAGAATAAAAGATTTTCTCCGTATTCTTAATATATAACAACCTGTTGCAAAAATGTCAAGGCATATTCTCTTTCTTGTCAAACCAAAGTAAAAATGTCCTGTTTTCTAAGTTTTTGTTAATAATAATTCTAGTCCTCTTTATTAATTTTTATTTTTATGTTATATTTTTGAATCTATTTAACTGTCAAATATTAGAAAGGGGGATTTGAAAATGGCAAGCAAGACAAAGAAGAAGAAGTTAAGGCGAAGATGGAGAAGCAAAAAGGCATCACACAGAAGATAGAAACAAATAACTAATGAAACCACAGATTACACAGATTTTCACAGATTAATTAAAAAGGTTCAAACAGTTTAAACGGCTTAAACGGTTTAAAAAGTCTGTGTAAGTCTGTGGCAAAAAAGGGTATTTTACATGAAATTATCAATTAAAGAAGTAGAGCATGTGGCTGAACTGGCACGGTTAGAGCTTACCGATGCAGAAAAGGAGAGATTCACACATCAGCTAAGCAACATACTCACCCATATAGACAAACTAAACCAGCTTGATACAGGCAGTGTTGAGCCGACATCCCATGTCCTGCCAATAAAAAACACCTTCCGTGATGATGTGAATAGGGAATTGTTTTTAGAAGGTAATTCCCTTGATAATGCACCCGATAAAGACAGGAATTATTACAAGGTTCCTAAAATTATAGAAGAGGCATAAACTGGATGGGAGAATCATGAGTAATTACAAAATTCTTCAGGGACATTGCTTAACATATTTTTCAGAATCCCAAATATTGGAGGGTGAAAACATTGACCTGACTTTTTTAGATCCTCCATTTAATCAAGATAAAGAATACAACTCGTGGAATGATAATTTGCCTGAACATGAATACTGGCAGATGATGGAGCAAGTTTGCAAAGGCGTTTACAAAATAACTTCTGATGGGGGGGCAATTTATTTTATGCAGAGAGAGAAAAATACTGAATATGTTTTGCAGTGCCTGCATAAGACAGGATGGGTTTTGCAAAATCTTATTATCTGGAAGAAAAAAACCTCAGCAGTTCCTTGCTCAAACAAATTTGGCAAACATTATCAGATTATTGCTTTTGCTACAAAAGGGAAAAATCCAAGGGTGTTTAATCGTCTCAGAATTAATCCACCCCTCCCGCCAGCTTACAAATATGAGCGTGAGGATGGCATGTATGTCACAGATGTATGGGATGATATTCGCGAGCTAACATCAGGGTATTTTGCAGGTGACGAGGCTATCAGGAAAGAAAACGGAGAGAGATTTCACAAACAGCAATCACCTATCGCACTTTTGTTAAGAATAATTCTTTCTTCCACAAAAATTGGAGATACAGTATTAGACCCCTTTGCAGGCACAGGAACGACACTAATTGTTGCAGAGCAGCTTAAGAGAAAATCTATCGGGATTGACATTGATTCAGAAAATGTAAATTGCATAAAAAATCGTCTAAGACACATTAATAAAGCAGATAGCGTATCTCGTTTTTACAAGGATTACATTTATACGGAAAATCTAAAAGAGATATGGGATATTGACTTTGCCCCACCTATATCTAAAAAAGAAAAAATATTAACATTGTTTGGAGAATAATGTATTCCATTTACCATTTCTTTCACTCTCTATTTCAGCAAAAACATCTTTTAAAAAAGGTTAAAAAACTGGATAAATTCCCATTTAATAAGAATCTATTGTCTTGCAGAAATGAGGGGATATTTCCTGATATGGCAATTCGGCTCAATAAAGATAAAAGCATTTTTATCGGTGGAGAATTGATTGAACTGAAAGATAGCGATTCTTATACTGTTTCGTCTTTCAATTCAACTATTCCTTCCCGAAGCAAAAAGATTGAGGACATTATTACTGGAGAGAATAGTATTATTAAGCAACAAATGGAAGAAGCTGGTAATGATATTTTCTCATTACCCATAAGAGATGTATATTATCTTGTCAGGGGAAGAAAAAAGAGCCATACAAAAATTTGTCTTGTTTATGGTAGTTTTTTTGAAACGATTAGCATTGAGAATCTGATAAGCCAATCTTTTTCGCAAGTTTTAGAAGAACGCTTAAAAGAGAGCGAAAAAGAAGTTTCAGATGAGTTTAAGCAAACTCTCTTATCCATCTTTTCACAGCAAGAAAATTTTAGCAAAGTTAGAAATGTAGAAAAAGCATCAGTGAAACTCCGTTTCCGGATAATGACCGAAGTAAAAGCTGAAGGAAATATTTTAAATTCAAAGAAGTATCCTGAAATTGAAGATAATACTTTGAATTTTGTTTTACCTTGCCACAACGATGAGGATGGAAAAAATATTTTAAGGAAAGCAGAAATAGTATTTGGTAAATCTGAACTGAAGCAATTCAAAATCTTCAAAATCAAGCATCATTTTAACGGCTATTTTCTTGCTTTACAAACATCAATTTAATTGGGCACAATGCAGTCTTTTATCACAGCACAAAACAGAATACAAAAATAAAGCACAGGAGAAATTTAACATGGAATTATACAAGTTAACCATTCATGAATTGAAGGAAAAATTAAAAAGACGAGAGATAAGTGCAAGGGAACTGACACTGGAATTTATTAAAAGGATTGAGAGGGTTGAGAAGGATATTCACTCATTTATAACCCTTACAAAGGATGAT
>Ga0209323_10002051_pt1 | contig 13320 bp, 13 predicted proteins | sample Rifsed19ft2_FD_184014 | JGI IMG/M metagenome (GOLD analysis project Ga0209323, IMG submission 184014) | Soil microbial communities from Rifle, Colorado, USA - sediment 19ft 2 (version 2) | ecosystem: Environmental > Terrestrial > Deep subsurface > Rock core/Sediment | place: Rifle, Colorado...
GGAGTATGCGCCGATGGAACGCATGCGATTGAACCTGGGCATCCGCAGGCGGCTGGCTCCGTTGCTGGACAACAATTTCGACATAATCCTGTTGGCCAATTCACTGCTTTTCACCCTTCCGGGTTCCCCCATCATTTATTACGGGGACGAGATCGGCATGGGCGACAACATCTGGTTGGATGACCGCGACGGAGTCCGTACCCCGATGCAATGGGACAAAGGCAAGCACGGCGGTTTTTCGGACGCAGAAACCACCTTTTCACCGGTGATCGACACAGCCCCCTATTCGCCCGAGCAGATCAATGTAAGGGACCAGACCGCCAATATCGCTTCGATGTACTACATGATCAAAAACATGATCGCCGTGCGCAAAGTGCATCGCGCCTTTGGCTGGGGCACTTTCACCTGGGCCGAGGTGAACGACCCAAGGCGTATTGCGGCCTATTTTCGCAGCTACCAAGGCGAGAAACTGCTGATCCTTAATAACTTAAGTTCGAAAACAAAACAGATCGAAGTTAAGATGGATGGTGAAGCCTTGTTCTTCCCGCCCCCGGACTTATTCACTGGCAAAGCCACCGGCGACCTAATTGCTGGTGTGCTGCACCTCAGCCTGCCCCCATTTGCCTATCGCTGGCTGAAAATCGCTTAATTCCTGACTTGAAGCACCTTTTGCTTTGCTTTCAGCAATAGTGGTATCTGCACAGACATATCCTTTAGCACCTGCCTGAATACGGTCATTACTTCTTCGTCCGTCCCGCTTGCCTTGGCCGGATCGGGGAAGCTGAGGTGGGCGCGTAGGCCTTTGCCAACCCAAACTGGGCAATTCTCGGCAGCGTCGTCGCAAACCGTGACCACCAGATCGAGGGCTTCGCTGATGAAGCGATCCGCGGGTTTGGATTTTCCCTGGTGCTGGATACTCATTTCTGCAAGGGCGCGGATCGCATGTGGATTGACCTGCCCACTTGGCTTCACACCGGCGCTAACTGCCTGCCAGTGTTCACCCAAGCGCGCATTCACAAGGGCCTCGGCCATCTGGGAGCGGGCCGAATTACCGGTGCAAAGGAATAAGACGCGCAGTTTTTCTGAAGCCATTAGCCAAACCTTCCGGTAATGTAATCTTCGGTCAATTTCTGCTTAGGATTGGTGAACATGGTCTTGGTATCACCGTATTCCATTAGCATACCGCTGCGTTTGCCGTCTTCGGAAAGAGAGAAGAAAGCAGTGTAGTCCGAAACTCGGGCCGCTTGCTGCATATTGTGAGTAACGATGATGATGGTGTATTCCTTGGCCAGGTCGCGCATCAGTTCTTCGATGCGTAGCGTGGCAATCGGGTCCAGCGCTGAGCAAGGCTCGTCCATCAAGATAATATCCGGCTTGACGGCGATGGCCCGGGCAATGCACAGGCGCTGCTGTTGGCCGCCGGAAAGCGACAGCCCGCTCTGTTCGAGTTTGTCATTAACCTCGTCCCACAAGGCTGCGCTCTTCAACGTATCTTCGACCAGTTGGTTCATATTGCCTTTGAAGCCATTGATCCGCGCTCCCCAGGCAATATTCTCGAATATTGACTTAGGGAACGGGTTGGGTTTCTGGAACACCATGCCGATGCGCCGCCGCACTTCAACCGGATCCACCTCGCGTTCGTAGATATTGCGGCCGCCAAATATTACTTCCCCTTCCGTTCGCACGCTGGGGATCAGTTCATTCATCCGATTAAAGGCGCGTAGCACCGTAGTCTTTCCGCACCCGGAAGGGCCGATGATTGCCGTGATCCTGCGCGGCTCAATGTTCAGGTTGACTTCCTTCACCGCGCGAAAATCGCCGTAATAAATGGCAAGATTATTGGTTTGAATAGCGTACTTGCCGTTTTGAGCCGGGGCAAGCTCGCTTTGGGGGTTGGTTTGCATTTGTTTAGTATCTCCTGCTGTAACGATTTCTTAGCAAAATGGCAGTGGCATTCAGGGCCAGCAGCAGCACTAGCAAGACCAGGCTGGCGGCGGCTGCGATGTTATGGAAGGCGCCTTGGGGCCGCACTGTCCATTGATAGATCTGCGCTGGCAAGGTAGTGAACTTTGAAAATGGCCCACCGGGGTCAACTTGGATGAAGGTGGAAGCTCCAATAACGATCAGGGGAGCCGTCTCGCCGATGGCGCGGGAAACCGCCAGGATGCTGCCGGTCAGCACTCCCGGCAGTGCATTAGGCAGCACGTGGCTCCACACCGTTTGCCAGCGCGTGGCGCCCAACCCGAAACCCGCCTCGCGCAGCGAGTTAGGCACTGCCTTGATCGCCTCCTGCGCATTGATGATGACCAGAGGCAACACCAGGATGCCGAGCGTCAGTCCCGCAGACACAATAGTTCGTCCGTTCGCGGTAGAGGGATCAGCAGCGCCAAAAGCGATCCCGCTAGTAAAAAAGCCAAAGGCGCGAACAAAAATTGCTAAACCTAGGATGCCATAGATAATAGACGGCACACCTGCCAGATTATTGATATTGGTTTGAATGACGCGGTTGATAAAATTATCCGGCGCGTAGTCTTGAAGGTAAATTGCCGCAGCAATACCAACCGGTAATGAAAAGAAAATGGCGATAGCTATCGTCCATACTGAGCCTAAAATTGCGGTGCGAATACCAGCGATTTCGGGGTGGCTGGACTGTTGAGAACGAACAAAATCCCAGTTTACCCAACTAAAAAATTTGAGTTCCGCTTCAGGATACTTTGTTTCAATGACCGCCAGTATCTCTCCGCGCCTTGTGAGCGAGTCAACCAGATTCCAGCTCTCCTTGACTTGCGGTGAGATCACATGCTCCTGGATCAAGTCATATAGTTCCTCCGCCGGGCGTTCTGCAACAGGCTGCTCGCTTTCAAAACGGGCAAACAACCCAGCCGAGATATTCTGTGTTAAGATTTCGACCAGCGCTTCTTGAGGCAATTCTTCCAGCGGAACACCATTTACCGCTAAGTTTTCTGGGTCTACTTCATTTTCGACGGCAGAATAACCAAAGGAAGTATTGATAATTGTGAGCAGAAGCACGACTAGCACCAACACTCCAACAAGCAAGGCGATCTGAAAGGCCGCTAGCCATATTTTCCCTTTAGTATGGCGGGCAGCCAGCTGTTGCTCAGATTCAATGAATTCGCGTCGCTTGCGAAGGGTGCTCATTCGTAGATCTCTCGGAAGCGGCGCACAATGCGTTGGCTGAAAATATTTAGCGCAAGGGTCATAATGAAAAGCATAAGACCGACAGCAAAAATGCTGTTGTAATCTATCGAGTTGTAACTCATATCGCCACCGCTAATGCGCACGATATGGCCGGTCATCGTTTCCGCAGCCTGAAATGGATTGAACGTGAAGTTGGGCCCGGCCCCGGATGCGATGGCCACAATCATGGTCTCGCCGATGGCGCGCGACGCAGCCAGGATCACGGCCGCGGCGATGCCCGAAAAAGCCGCCGGCACCACGACCCGGACGGCTGTCTCGAACTTGGTGGCGCCCAGGCTGAGGGCGGCCTCGCGCAACGAGCGCGGAACCGCAGACAACGCATCCTCGCTAACCGTGCTCACAAACGGGAGGATGAGAATGCCGATAACAATACCGGCCGAAGCCATATTGTAGATATTGACCACATCATTCCCAAGCATTGATCGCAACAAGGGGGTCATAAAAGTCAGGGCAAAGAACCCATATACAACGGTGGGAACGCCGGCCAGGATTTCTAATAAGGGTTTGAGCACGTTGCGCGCCCGATTGGATGCGTATTCGCTGAGATAGATCGCTGTGGCCAACCCTAATGGCACGGCGACTAATATTGCGATCCCGGAAACGATCAGCGTAGCGTTAAGTAAAGGAAGTATTCCGAATTTCCCGTTTTGAGGTGCCCATTCAGTTCCAGTAAAAAATTCTTGCAGCCCCGGTCTTAATTCAGTCTCCAGAGTCAAACCCTCGCGGTGGGCAGCCGCTAGGCTTTCCTGATATCCGCGTTGGGCAGTTACTTGTGTTCCCGCCACAGTCTCCACAAAAATGACTTCGTTCTCGATCCGGTAAACCGCCTCCTCTTGAATAGCTGTCCCTTGCGTCCCGATCTCGAATGCGGTTTGTTGGTCGTCTATGGCGGCTGCCAGTGGCTTGTTGGTAGAGGACCATTGCTGGTTCCCAAAAAACAATAAGGATTCTTTACCTAGCTCGTAAATAATGCCAAAGGTGACAAAAATGGATAAAAAGCCGCACAAGAACAAAAACCCCTGGATAATGGTCTCGCGAGTGCGGCCTCGCCGGCGTAGGTCAATTTGCCTAAAGGAGAATGTATTTTCGCTGGACTGTGTCTGGTTGGTCATGGCTGTTTCAATTTACTCATTGTTCGCAGTCCAATTATTTGGATTGGGAAGCATTATAAACGGTGTCTAATAAGGGAAATTTGGGCAGCCAGTAACACACCTGGCCGCCCCAAATCTTAGTGTTTAATCGATGCTTTCTTCGGTTTATTGGCCTACAGCCTCCCAGAAGTTATCCCAAGATGTCTGGAGAGCTGCTTCGCTAGCCGGAAAATAACCAACATCCACGATCTCTTCGTTGACAAAGGACAGATAGAAGTGGATGAATGTGGCCACTTGCGGCTTTTCGATCATGATGCCTGCATCGGAGTAGATGAACAGCGGGCGAGCAAGCGGATAGGTTCCATCTTCAGCAGTTATCTCAGTTGGCTCAACGCCGTCGATGTTGAGGATCTTGAGCGTGCCGGCGTTCTCTCCATAGTAGGCATAGCCAAAGTAACCGATAGCATAGGGGCTGCCTAGCACGCCTTGCACTAAGACGTTGTCATCTTCACTGTACTGGGTGTTCACCGAATTCTGGATCAAGCTGGCGTCATCGGCCAACACTTCTTCCACGAAATAATCGTAGGTGCCGGAGTCGGTCCCTGGGCTAAAGCGTTGGATGGGTTCATCCGGCCAAGTAGGATCTACGTCAGACCACATCACTGCAGTAGAGAAAATCTGGGCGAGCTGATCCAACGTGAGGTCGGTGAGGAAGTCATTCTCCTGGCTGACCACGATGGCCAAAGCATCTGTGCCCACCCGAAATTCGATCGGTGTGCGCCCAATGCCCTCACAGCTGGCGATTTCATCTTCGTGAATAGCGCGGCTTGAGTTGGCGATATCGGTCTCGCCGGCTTCACAGAAACGTTCTAAACCAGCGCCAGAGCCAATGCTGTCCACGGTGATGTTGCCGCTAAACCCTTCGTCACGGAAGCGTTCAGACATTCGCTCAGAAAGCGGGAATACCGTAGAGCTACCCGCAGTAACAATATCACCCGTTACGTTCAGCGGGCTAAAGGCCGAATTTGAGCCGTTTGTGGCAGCGGCAGTAGGCTTACCTGGTTCCGAGGTGCTGGCAGCCGCAGGGCCGCAGGCTGCCAGCATCACACTCGAACTAACGAGCAGAGCTAGCAAAAGTTGAATCTTGCGTTTCATTGGTACTTTCCTCCTTAAAGGAATGTTACTAAGTTTTTTTGTGTGCCAGAATGTTAGCACGCGGGGGTTAACTGACGAGGTTGCTTAGGTTAACCTAACGCTAAGAACCTGTTAACGAAACCTCTTATAATTTTTAGTGCTGAACCTTGTTTACAACGGTACTACAGGCAGGTTCTTTCGATAATGCCGCTGGATAAAATTCCAGCCCAGGATCAGGGTGGCGATAAACAAGGCCAGCGAGGCCCCCAGCAACACTAGTGAGGACCCATTCACCCAGGCGCCGTAGATCAGCCCCGCTACCAAACTGAACAGCGCCACCCACGCCACGTAGGTCCAGGCCCGCAGGCGGCCGAGGATGGTGGTAAGGATCAGGATACTTTGCAGGCTAAGCTCGGGGTCAGCCATCAGGTAAGCCAGCAAAGGGCCGCGGTGCATGCCCAGGCTTAAGAACATCTGAGCAATGGGCACCTCTACCAAGGTCGGAAAGTACATAAAGATGCCAAACACAACACCGGCCAAATTGCCTAAGACCGTGTTTTGACCGGCTACCCCTTCGATCCATTCCGGCCGAATCAATGGACGGATAACACCTACTGCGAACACCCCCGCCACCAATAAAGGGAAGATCTGTGTAACAAAGCGCCACGACTCCCATAGCCATTCTTGCACTAAGCGGCGCTCCAGCCTCGCGCCAACATAACCAAGTGTGATTAATAAACCAACGATGGCAACGAAGCGGCCGGTAATATGCAGTTGCAAGGTGCTGCTGCTTTGTGGGAATATCCCCAGGGCTCCGACCATTAAAGTCAAAGCCACCAGCCCCAATGAAATCCAAGTCCAGCGATTGAATCCATCAAGGATCTTGTTCAGCCCCTTCCAAGCGGTCAACCCGATCATCGTCAGGAGAACGATCATGATCGCACCCTGCGCGCTAACGCCCTCCTCCCCTAATAGGAGATTAACCGGGATTAAGCTGGACAACCAATCCTCGAGGTTATTTAGACCAAACCCTGGCAAGGTGGTCTGATAAACCGTCTGGGTGAGCAAGTCAATCTTAAAGGTGCCCGCAAGCAATAAGGCAACCAGCAATAGCAAGAAGAGCAAAACGCCAGGCTGCATAACGTTCTGTTTCGCAAACAGTGCGTCGGTGGTTTTCTCGTGGACCTGATCCTGCCGGCTGAAGATCAGGGCCATGATCAACCCGATGCCGATGCCGAAGGCCAGCGACAGGACGAGTCGCGCTAAAGCCAGGTCAGGGCCGATAGCCACCCCGGTATATGCCAGGGCCAGGATGTTGGCAGCCGGTGCAAAGAACAAAAAGGTGATTGCCGGCCCGATGCCAGCCCCCTTACGGTAGATGCCGGCGAACAGGGGCACGATGGTGCAAGAACACACCGCCAGCAATGAGCCGGCCAGCGCGGCCGCCGGATAGGAAATAAACTTGGGGACATTGCGGCCCAGAAAGCGTGTGATCGCTTCCTTGGGGATCAACGCGGTCATGCCGCCCGCGATGAAGAAGGCCGGCACCAGGCACAGCAGCACATGAGCCGCTAAATAGGCTGCCAGGTTTCCGAATCCACTACGCAACAGTTCGCTAAGCCCAGAAAAGATGTCCATCCATTCCTTTACTACCCATCAAGAAATGCAGCCGGCCTGCTTATTGGGCGGCGTTTGCCGCATCTGCCAACCAAACGCTGATTTCAGCAGTATTGGGGATGCGCCCCGAGCTGACTACCCGCCCGTTTACGACCAGGCCGGGAGTGGACAGGACGTCGTATTCCATGATCTTGGCGTAATCAGTCACCTTCTCGATTTCAGCCTGCACTCCGTTGAGGTCAAGCGCCTGGCGCGTGATCTCCTCCAATTTTTTGCAATTGGGGCAACCGGAACCTAAGATCTTTATGTTCAGCATCACCGGCTCCTCTGTCTTCTTAGACCGTAATCAAATGGAATTCCCACACTGGGGACATTCGCAACCAGCTAGACTACCCTGTGAACGGGATAGAACCCGCTTATTCTTCAAGCCCATACTCTCCGCGGTCTTGCGGATCAGCGTAAACAACTCCTGGTTGTTCACGCTGTAGTAAACAAAGCGGCCTTCACGCCGCGCCTTTAGCACGCCTGCCTTACGTAAGTTCATTAAATGCTGTGAAATATAGGCTTGGCGTTTCCTAAGCAGGCATTCCAAATGGCAGACACACGCCTCCTGCTTTTCCAGCGCCAGCAGTAATTGGACGCGGAAAGGATCCCCCAGCACCTTGAATAATTGGCTTACTTGCTTCGCTTGACCCGTGGCTAACATATTCATATCCTTGAATATATTAGAGGGCTGAACAACAGGCCTATAGGTACATTTGTTACCCAAACTGGGGGATAAAAGGACCCTTAAACGTTACCTGGCTATTGGGATTGTGAAGAAAAAACGACTGCCTACTCCTTCCTTACTTTCTACTCCGATATTCCCCTCATGGGCCTCGACGATATGCTTGGCGATAGCCAGGCCCAAACCCGTGCCAACTCGATTGCGAGCCGGGTTGGCCTTATAGAAGCGCTCGAAGATGCGCTGCTGATTATCTGGCGATATACCTGCTCCCGTATCGGCAACCGAAAACTCAATCACTCCGGGCCCCTGCTTGGCTGCCACTGTAATAACCCCACCTGAGGGAGTGAACTTAATCGCGTTGTGGATCAGGTTCACCAACACCTGTTCCAGACGGGGAGCATCTGCCAGGACATGCGCCAGGCCTTCCTCGCATTCGATCGTCAGCGTCACCCCAGCGCGCTCTGCTTGCAGGTGTAAGCGCTCTACGCCTTGCTTCAGCACGGCGCAGGGATCACTTGGTGAACGCTGCAACGGGAATTGTTGTGATTCAATACGGGCCAGTTCTAACAATTCGGAAACTAATTCAGTAAGCGCATCTACTTCGGTCTCAATGTGACCTAAAAAACGGCTGGCCGTAGCCGGTTCCTCCAGGGCACCGGAACGTAAGCTTTCTATCAGAACCTTGAGTGAGGTCAGCGGCGTACGCAATTCATGAGACACATTGCTTACGAAATCCCTACGGATGGTTTCCAGGTGCCGCAATTCTGTTACGTCTTCAAAAACAAGCAGTGTTAGATCTTGCAACGGTTCGCGTAAAGGATACGCCTCAGCGCGTAAAAATCGTTTGCTTTGCGGAACCTCGGCGCTAAGCGTTTGGGTGATTTTTTCCCGTCTGGCTGTCCGCCAGAGTTCAACAAATTGGTAATGGCGGATAAAGTGTGCTAAGGACGAAGCTTTTGCCTCTTCGGGGCTAAGGGCAAACAATCTTTGCATGGCGGGGTTGGAAAGCAGCACGTTACCGTTTCCGTCGACCAGCACAACGCCTAACCTTAGGTAGGACAACAACTTCTGCCATTGCGATTCCTGCCTGGCAAGTATCTCCCGGTCTTCACCTAATTTTGTCTCGAGCGATTCAATTTTACGCATACGTTCAGCAGCGGGCTTAAGCGCGAAAGCTACCGAGACTGTCAGGATAGCCACCAGAAGAATAAATAATGCGAGGATCAGCGTGACATCTATTCGAATGATATTATGGCGAATGAGGGAATAAGCGGCAGCCAGCATAACCGCTTGGAAAATAAAAGCTATAAAAAAACGCCTGGGGTTAAAACCTGGGAGGGCGCCCATTCTCTAACCTTCAAAACGATAACCAACACTCCGTACGGTGATGATCCGCGTTGGCTGTTCTGGCTCTTTTTCGATCTTTGAACGCAGCCAACGCACATGCACATCCACCGTGCGGCTGCCTCCCAAGAATTCCCAACCCCAAACTTGCTCCAAGAGCTGATCGCGGGAAAATACCTGGCCTTGGTTTCGCATCAAAAAGAGCAACAATTCGAACTCTTTTGGTTTTAGGCTGATCTCGTGGTTGTCCAGCTTGACTTCATGTCGCAATAGGTCGATCTGTAAATTGCCGGCGGTTAGCGGGCTATCGCCTTGCTTTTTTGCCCGGTCGGCATCTTCCTTGGCCATCTGGGCTCGGCGCAGCATGGCTTTCACCCGCGCTACCAACTCGCGCATAGAAAATGGTTTGGTGAGGTAATCATCCGCCCCCAACTCTAGACCCAAAACACGGTCGATCTCATCATCCCGTGCCGTCAGCATGAGAATTGGAACTGAGCTTTCCTTGCGCAAGGTACGGGTAACATCGAAACCATCCAACTCTGGAAGCATCAAATCCAGGACGATTAGATCCGGCTTAGAGCTGCGCGCAGTCTTTATTGCTTGCGCGCCATCGCCAGCAGATTCCACCTCATACCCCTCCCGGTTAAGGTTGTAGCTCAGGGCTTCGCGGATGGCCGCGTCGTCTTCTACGACTAAAATCTTTTCTCGCATATTCTCTAATTCATAGTACTTTTGATTTGGGGATTAAAACAAGTATTGTTGGCAGAGGTGGTTTGACTATGCGCATTTACTATTGCTAGTGATTTTGCAGTTTCTGCCAAGCGCCCTGCCAGGGTCTGCCAAGCCTGTGCTTTTCTGCAACTTTGACCTCTTTCAAATGATTGGCTAAAGCCGCTGCCGCCAGCGCAATCTCATCGCCACGCTCCGCTTCAACGGCCTTTCTGAGCCTGCTTCGTATCGCATCCACCCAGGCCCAGTCCATCCGAAACCGGTCCGCCTTCAGCCAGTAACCGCGTTTTTCCCAGGGCTGCACGCTGCGCTCAATACTCTCGGACACGGCGTCCAAAGCCAGCACCAGGAAAGCTGCCAGGTCCCGGGCCTGATCGTCGAATGCTTTCTGTTTGGTCAGTTCGCGCAGCGCTATCGCCATCGCCTTCATCATGCGATTGCGCTCGGTAGCCAGGTTCTTGGTGTGAATGACTCGTCCCAACGTTGCTCCTCTGCGCGGCATTATACTCACGTCTTCCCCTGCTATAATTCTTGCGCGGGGAAGTGTTGGAATTGGCAGACAAGCATGACTTAGGATCATGTGCCGCAAGGCGTGAGGGTTCGACTCCCTCCTTCCCCACTTCAATTGCCCATCCTCGCCTGCTAGTCACCCGCCTTAACCACCCATCTCCAGTCTCCAGTATTTAGTCTCTCATCTCCTCTCCTCTCCAAAATATTTATATTCCTCTGATATTGGCAAAACCTCGCTATGCTATAATCCGCGGGTTCATTTTCCTTTAAGGAATCATACAACTTGAAAATCAGCCAGGAAACATTAGCAGATCATCAGATCCGCTTCACCGTTGAGGTCGAAAAGCAAACGTTGGAGAGTGCGCGCCAAAAGGCGGCTCGCAAGATAGCTCAACGCGTCAAGATCCCCGGTTTTCGCCCTGGAAAAGCGCCTTTCAGCGTGATCGAGAAGCAGGTGGGGCACGCTGCCATCAAGGACGAAGCCCTGGACATTGTCCTCGACGAGATGTATCCGCGCGTGATCGAAGAAACCGGCATCAAGCCCTACGGACCCGGCACCCTTGAGAAAGTCCACGAAGATAAGGACCCCCAGCTCTTCGAATTCCGCGTACCGCTCTCTCCCGAAGTGAAACTGGGTGACTATAAGTCGATCCGCCTTCCTTACGAAGATAAGCCCGTAACTGAAGCCGACATTGAGACGGTGCTCAATAACTTGCGAGATCAGCATGCCGTCCTGGCGCCGGTGAAACGCGCCGCCCAGGAAGGCGATATTGTCTATATTTTGCTCAGCGCTGAGCGCAAAGAGCCCGCCAAGGACGGCAACCAAGTCTTATTGCCCGAACGACGCTATCCTGTGGTTGTTGAAAAAGCCGACGTGGACAGCAAAACCGAATGGCCTTTCCCTGGTTTCTCGCGGCTGCTCATTGGACTCAACCTGGGAGACGAGCGTACCTTTCCGCACACCTATTCCACAGATTCGGAATATGAGGACTTGCGCGGCGAAGAGGCAACTTTCAAGCTCAAAGTCGAGGAAGTCAAGGACCGCCAACTGCCTGAATTGAACGATGCGTTCGCCCAATCCTTAGGCAATTACCAAACCATGGCCGACCTGCGCGCCGAAATAGAGAAACAGCTTGCCGAGAATTTCGCCCGTCAGCAAGAAGATGAATACGAAAGCCGCATCGTGGAAAAAATCATTGAAACCAGCGAGATTAAATTCCCACCCCAAATGCTCCACCATGAGATCCACCACTACATCGAAGATATGGAGCCCGATCTGGCCTCTCGGGGTTTGGACCTGGAAACCTACCTAAAGAGCCGCCAAATCACCATGGATCAGCTGGAAGAAGAAGTCAGCCCGCGTGTCGAAGAGAGGATGAGGAAATCTCTCGTGCTCATGGAAGTTTCCCGCCAGGAAAAGGTCGAAGTGGCCGAAAATGAGGTGGAAGGGCTCGTCCAGGCGCGAATCACCCGCTTGCAAACTGCCCTTTCGGCGGAAGACATGCGTAAGGTGTTGGCTAAAGACAACGTCCAAAACCTGGTAAGCCGCACCCTCACCGAAGAAGTCCTTCGGCGCACACTGGCCCGTTTACGGGCCATCGCCCAAGAGAAGGCCGATACCGAGGCAAGCCCAGTGGCGGAACCAGAACAAAAAGAATCGAAAAAGTCAGACTGATGTATGGAAAATAGAAAGGAAAATTCAATGCTAAACCCCCAATCCGTTATACCAATGGTGATCGAAACTACAGGCCGTGGCGAACGGGCTTTCGATATCTATTCCCTGCTGCTCAAGAACCGCATCATCTTGGTGAGCACCCCGCTCGAAGACCAGACTGCCAATCTGATCGTGGCACAGTTGATCTACCTCAGCAATGAGGACCCCGATGCCCCCATCCAAATGTACATCTCCTCACCCGGCGGCTCGGTATACGCCGGTATGGCCATCTACGACACCATGCAAATGATCCCCAACCAGATCAGCACCGTGGCTGTTGGTTTCACTGCGTCCTTCGGCACCGTGCTGCTGACTGCGGGTTCGAAAGGCCACCGCTATGCCCTGCCGAATGCCACCATCCACATGCACCAGCCCCACGGCGGGACCCAAGGCCAGGCATCGGATATCGAGATCCAGGCCAAGGAAATGCTGCGTTTGAAGACGAAACTCACCGAAATCCTCGCTGAGGCGACCGGCAAGACGCTCAAAGAGATCGAAGTCGATACCAACCGCGATTTCTATCTGACCGCAGAACAGGCCGTAACCTATGGCCTGGTAGACCAGGTCTTGGTCAAACCCGTTCTGAAGAAGCTCACCAGCAAGTAACAATTGCCATTCAAAAGAGCCGAGAGAAGTCTCGGCTCTTTTTGTTTGTATACCAATGTTAGTCACGTCTCATGGGTGGATGTCTAACTCCTTGAAACCAGCCTGGTTTTCCGCCCAATAACAGCGCTCCGTGCTATCTATGTACACATTGAAAATGAATAAAGCACCAAAAGCGTGCAAGCCTGTCAAAGTGTATCGACCCTGGTATCTCTCATGCGCAAATTACATTACAACTTACCATGTCACCCATCCCAACGCCCTTCTTTTGGCAACAATAACACGCGTTGGGAACCAAAAGCCCGCAGACAGAAGCTGCCGCTATAATCAACAACCCATGGCCAAAAACATAAAAGCCCTACTGCTTGACATGGACGGCGTCCTGTGGCGAGACACCGAATCAATCGGCAGCCTTCCATCGATCTTCGCCAACATCGCATCCAAGGGCCTCCAGATGGCCTTTGTAACCAACAACGCCACCCGTACCGTGGAGCAGTACCTTGAGAAATTCCGCGGCTTCGGCGTCGAGGTTGCTGCCGAACAGGTGCATACCTCTGCCAAAGTGACCGCCAAAGTGCTGGCCGAGGAGTATCCCGAGGGTGGTTCCGTCTATGTCATCGGCGAGCGCTTTG
>Ga0209323_10002058_pt1 | contig 13302 bp, 11 predicted proteins | sample Rifsed19ft2_FD_184014 | JGI IMG/M metagenome (GOLD analysis project Ga0209323, IMG submission 184014) | Soil microbial communities from Rifle, Colorado, USA - sediment 19ft 2 (version 2) | ecosystem: Environmental > Terrestrial > Deep subsurface > Rock core/Sediment | place: Rifle, Colorado...
CCTCGGACAGTTCGGCGATCGACTTGCGATGAAGCCCGACCAGTCCGTGCCGGTTGATCAGCCGCTGCGCCAGGCTAAGGGCATTCTCGCCGCCCGTGCCCACGCGCAGGATAATCGCCAGCAGCTCGGCGTTTGACAGCGCGCCCGCTCCCGCGAAGGCCAGTCGCTCGCGCGGGCGATCGCCGCTGGGCATATCCTTGATCGTCGAGCGGTACTCCACCACCTCACTCATGCTGCGCCTCCTCTGAAGGTGTGCGATTCAGAATAGGCCGCGCGGCGGCGAAGCAGGTGGACGATGGCGGCACGCAGACTATACTTCATCACGCGCCCGTGTGTCAAACGAATGGACGGGCGCGCCTTGTGGTATAATCGCGCCTGTTTCCGCTCCAGCGATTCAGGGAGTCTCCACCGAATGGACATTCAAGCCATTGTGCTGGCCTTTCTGGCGTTCGTCGGCGCGTTCGTCTTCGCGCTGTGGCTGGCGCTGATCATCTGGACGTTCCGCGACATGCGCTCGCGTTCGCGCGACATCTTCGCGCAGATTCTGGCCGCGCTGGTGGTGGCCGTGCTGAACCTGCCCGGCATTTTGATCTACGTGATGCTCCGCCCAAAGGAAACGCTGGCCGAGGCTTACGAGCGCTCGCTGGAAGAAGAGGCGTTGCTGCAAGGGATCGAGGATGTGGAGCACTGCCCCGGCTGCGGCCAGCGCGTCCGGGCCGAGTACCTGGTGTGCCCTAACTGCAATACGAAACTGAAGAAGGGGTGTCGATCGTGCGGGCGGGCGATCCACCTGCGCTGGAACGTGTGCCCGTATTGCGCCACACCGCAAATCAGCGGTGCGGCCTCCATCCCGGCGCAGCCGGCAGAAGCTGTCGAGCCAATGCGCTCGGCGCGGCGCAGAGAAGATGAAAGCGGGGCGTCCGCCGAAGCGGCCTAAAACGAACCTCCCGCAGGCTCACGGTCTGCGGGAGGTTTTTATTTCGTGCACCTTCAGCAAGTTCGTCTGGCGGCCCGCGCGGGAAGGAATGCCCGCCGTGATGACGATGGTATCCCCCGCACTCACCAGGCCGGACTCCAGCGCCAGCTGCTCGGCGCGTTGAATCATCTCGTCGGTCGTCTCATACTCCGGCGCGAGCATCGGGATGATGCCCCACGCCAGCGCCAACTGGCGCTGCACATCGGCGCGCGGTGTCGCGGCAATGACGGGCGTGCGCGGGCGGAAACTCGCCACCCAGCGCGCCGTGCTGCCCGAATACGTCGACGTGACGATCGCTTTTGCGCCTAATTCCTCCGCAATCTCCACCGTCGCCTGACTGATCGCGATCGCGGGCGTGCGCGCCCGGTCGCGTATGATGTGCTCCAGCATGTGCGTGTAAGGGATGTGTTCCTCGGTGATGGCCGCGATGCGCGCCATCATGTGCACGGACTCCAGCGGATATTCGCCGGAGGCGGTCTCGGCGGACAGCATGACCGCACTGGTTCCGTCGAGGATGGCGTTCGCCACATCGCTGGCCTCGGCGCGCGTGGGGCGCGGATTGGTGATCATCGAGTTGAGCATCTGCGTCGCGGTGATCACCGGTTTGCCTTCGTGGTTGCAGCGCGCGATGAAATCCTTCTGAATGAACGGCACCTGCTCGGCCGGGACTTCCACGCCCAGGTCGCCGCGCGCGATCATGATCGCGTCGCTGCACGCCAGGATATCGTCGAAGGCGTCCAGCGCCTCGGCCTTCTCAATCTTGGCGACGATCGGTGTCTGCGCATGCATCTGCTCCAACGACTCGCGCACGGTGCACACGTCCTGGCCGGAGCGCACGAACGACATCGCCAGAAAATCCACACTTTGCTCCACTGCAAAAACCATGTCAGCGCGATCTTTTTCCGTTAATGCGGACAGCGAGAGATGCGCGCCGGGTGCGGCCACTCCCTTGTGCGAGCTGAGCGGCCCGCCGGTCACGACGCGGCAGCGGATGTCCGTCTCGTTCGCGTCGAGCACGACAAACTCCAGCGCGCCGTCGTCGAGCAGCAGGCGCTGGCCCGCTTTGACCTCGCGCACCAGATCGGGGTGCGGCAGATGCACTTCGCCTTGATCGCCCGGCACGCCGCGCGTCGTCAGGATAATCGTCTCGCCCTGGCGAGTCAAGATGTGGTCGCCGCGAATGTTGCCGACGCGCAATTTCGGTCCTTGCAGATCGCCGAGGATCGCGACGACGGCGTTTTCTTCGCTCGCCGCCCGTCGGATGTTGGCGATACGCGCCACGTGCCCCGCACGATCGCCATGCGAAAAGTTGATCCGCGCGACGTTCATCCCGGCGCGGATCAGCGCGCGCAACTTCTCGGTGCTCTCAGAGGACGGGCCAATCGTGCAGACAATCTTGGTTCGAGGCATAGACCGGCAGTCCTCACCCCCTGGCCCCTCTCCCAATCCAGAGATTGGGAGAGGGGGTTGGGGGTGAGGGCTAATCCTCCACGTAGTACGCCACGCCGAGCGCACCCGGCCCGGTGTGCGCCGCCACTGCCGGCGGCATCTCCAGCACCAGGCATTCGTCGAGGTTGTACGCCTGGCGCAATTCCTGAGCCAGCACTTCCGCCTCCGCCAGCAGCGCGGTGTGGACGACGCTCATGTGAATTTGGCGCTTGCCCCGCACCGCCGCGTCGATGATCGCACGCAGCCGGGCGTGAGCCTTGTTCCGGGTGCGGATGCGCTCCAGCGCCTCGATCTTGCCCGTGCCGTGGCGGATGGTCAGCACCGGTTTCATTTGCAGCAGTGTGCCCAGCAGGCCTTGCAGGTTGCTGGCGCGCCCACCCCGGACGAGGTACTCGAGCGTGTCCAGCACAAAATCGAGGTGCATGCCCTTCACCCACACATCGAGGCACGCCACGATCTCGGCCATCGACTGGCCGGCTTTCGCCAGCCGCACTGCTTCGAGCACGATCAGCGCTTCGGCGGCGGCGACGTTCTTCGAATCGATGATGGTGATCCGATCGCTGCCGAGCTGCTGTTTGGCTTGCGTCGCCGAGTTGTACGTGCCGCTCAACCCGTCGGAGACGGTGATGCACAACACATCGTGTCCCGCGTCCAGGTGCTTCTTGAAGACCGTGACGAAATCGCCCACCGGCGGCTGCGATGTCTTGGGAAATTCCTTCGACATCTTCAGTCGCTGCAAGAAGACCTCATTGGTGATGTCGACGCCGTCACGCAGCACCTCCGGCCCGAACATCACCACCTGCGAAACCAGGTCGATGTCGTGCCGCTCCGTCAGTTCGCGGGTCAGGCCGGTCGTGGTATCCGAAACGATTTTAATCATGGACTCCCCCTAGGATGATGGCGTTACAGTACTTCATACAACACCCATCGGGCAAAAAAGCCACGCCGCCGAAGGATAAACCACGGATTGCACGGATGACACTGAATAATTTCGATGAAATCCGTGCCATCCGTGTCATCCGTGGTTGATTTTCCCGATCGCCTGCCGCACCGCATCCAGGTCAGGATCGATGATGTGCGCTGCCGGGGCCGCTCGGATCGCCGAGGGGACATCCTTCAGGCCGCTGCCGGTGATGACGACGACAACCCGCTCACCCGATCCGACCTGCCCGGCCCGCGCCGACGCGACGAGTCCGGCATACGCGGTTGCCGCTGCCGGCTCGGCGAACACACCGGTCTCCTGCGCCAGCTCGCGCATCGCCGCCAGGATGTCGTCGTCGCTCACGCTGACGAACGCCCCGCCGGTTTGCCGAACGGCTCGAATCGCGCGCCGGCCATCGCGCGGCACGTCCACGCTGATACTATCGGCGATGGTCTGCGCCGAGACGGCGCGCACGTCGTCCGCGCCGCGCGCCCACGCCGCGTAACACGCCGCCGAGCCTTCCGCCTGCACGCCCACCAGCTTCGGCATCGAATCGATCCAGCCTAACGCAGCCAGATCGACCAGCCCCTTGTGCAGCCCCGTTATGATGTTGCCGTCGCCGACCGAGACGAAGATGCGATCGGGTGAGGCCCAAGAATGGAAGCTGGACTGCCCGCGAAGCGGGCGTGGACGTTGGAAGTTGGAGAGTTGCTCGCAGATTTCGAGCGCGGCGGTTTTTTTGCCTTCAACCGTGAACGGATTGTAGGCCGTGTTGCGGCAATACCAGCCGAACTCGCGCGAAGCGGCCAGGCACAGATCGAAAGCCGTGTCGTAGTTGCCTTTCACCAGGAACACGGTCGCGCCGTAGATGAGCAGTTGCGCGACTTTTGCCTGCGGCGCAGTCTGCGGCACGAAGATCACCGCCGGCATTTTCACGCTCGCCGCCATGCCGGCGAGCGCCGCGCCCGCATTTCCACTCGATGCCGTCGTGACGATGCTGCGCCTCTCTTCCAGTGCCCTCGCCACGACAATCGCGCTGGCGCGATCTTTGAACGAAGCCGTCGGGTTGCGGCCATCGTCCTTGATCCACACCTCGCGCAGGCCGAGTTTCGCTTCCAGGCGCGGCGCGCGATACAGCGGCGTCCAGCCGATGTGCAGGGGCAGTTCTGTCTCGATTGGAAGTAGAGGCTTGTAACGGAAGAGGTTGAGGGAATGGCTGGTTTGTTGGCTGGATAGTTGGATGGGCGAGAGTTGATGGGCGATCGATTTGTAGTCGTAGATCGTGTCGAGCACGCCTGCGTCGCCATGCTTGGGGCAGACGTACTCCACCTGACCCGGCTCGTACTCGGCTCCACACAGCGTGCACTTGAAACCGATGACGTTGTTCATCTTCCTGCTGACTCGATCGCTACTTTGGCGACCAACCCCAGGTGATCGGATGGATATAACCCGGCATCGTGCGGCGCCGGCGTGTGGAACGCGACACGGCAGTGATGCACGCGCACCGCCGGATCGACAAAGATGTAATCCAGCGTGCCGCGCCACGGCTTCGCCTCGCGCTTGAACACCGGCCCGCCCAAGTGAATCAGCCAGCGCCGCAGGCGGTTGTGCGTGCCCGGCCCGCGATGCAGCGGCGTCGGGCAGGTATAATCCGGCTCATACCCATTCGCCGCGTGATGCGCCGACGCGAATCGCGTGCGCATCGCATCGATCGATACGAAGTGTGGCTCGGCGTTGAAATCACCGCACACGATCGACGGCGTGCCATCCGAAAGCCAGTCGAGGATGCGGCTCACCTGTCTGAAGCGTGCCCGGTCGTCAAATGGGTTCCAGTACAGGTGCGCGTTGACGAAATGGAATGTCCCGACGCCGTTGCGGATCGTCACGCGCTGCGCGGTGCGATTCTGGTTGATCAGCGGAAGCGTCTCGTGCGAATCGGCCGGCAGGCGGCTGAGAATCGCCAGCGCTTCCACATCGCGCTTCTTCCCCGTCTTCGGGCTGAGGTACACCGAGTAGCCGTCGAGTCGATCGGCGATCCATTGGGCGGTGTTGTCCGGCAGCGCCACTTCTTGAAGCGCGATCAGGTCCGGCTGCAAGGCGCGCAGGCTGCCGACGATCAGCGGCCCGCGCTCGCGCCAGCGATCCAGATCGTTGAGGATGTTCAGCGTAGTAACAGTAAGCATAGTGAACCCGTTAAACGTGATGGTTGCCCACTGACGACTGATAACTGATCACTGATTAGTGAGCAGTGAACAGTCATCAGTGATCAGTGGCGGCTCGCCTCTAAGTCGGATGGGCCGAAGGCTCGCGGCAGCAAATCGCGCAGCGTCGTTTCGTGGACGACTTCGCCCGCGCCGTCGACAAGAACTACCGTCAGATCGAGTGCAAACTCAGAGAGCATTTGCCGGCACACGCCGCACGGCGATCCGCCATTGTGCGTGGCGACGGCGATCGCCTTGAACTTCCGCTCGCCTTCCGAGACGGCCTTGACCAGCGCTGCGCGCTCGGCGCAGATTCCGGCGGGATACACCGCATTCTCCACGTTGACACCGCCGTACACCTCGCCGGATTCGGCCAGCAGCGCCGCGCCGACATGATACCGCGAATACGGCGCGTAGGCTCGCTCGCGGGCGGCCAGTGCACGCGCGATCAGCGCCTGGCGTTCGTCATCCGTCATCTCCTCATCCCCTTCCGGCTGACTTGAGAATAGCGATCCGCGAATCTCCACGAATCTTCACCAATCTATTCGCGTAGATTCTTGGATCGATGTTTTCATCGCTAAACCCGGCGCGGGTGCACCGCGCGGGCGAACATTCTAATCCCAGGCGGGGGATTGTCAAAGCCGCCTGGGGCATCACTCGCCGACGATCTGCGCCACCACCTTGCGCTGCCGGGGGCGCGTGTCGAAATCGACCAGGATGATCTGCTGCCACGTGCCGAGCGTCAACTGCCCATCGACGAACGGCACGCTGAGCGATGGTCCCAAGAGCGCCGCACGGACGTGCGCGTGTCCATTATCGTCGCCCCAACGCAAGTGATGCTGGTACTCAGCCCGGCGCGGCGCGACGCGCTCGAATGCCGTTTGCAGATCGGCCACCGCGCCCGATTCGAACTCGATCGTCGTCAGCCCGGCGGTGCTGCCGACGACGAATAACGCTACGAGACCGTTGCGCACACCCGATTCCTCCACCACATGTTCGACGGCACCGGTGAGATCGTGCGTGTCGCCGTTGCCTTTCGTTTGTAACGTGAGCTGTTTTGAGGTTACCATAGCCTCCACCTGACCCAAACGGTTTGACTATTCCTGGATTATACTCCGCGAGAGGCGGTTGGTCCTTTGCAACGGTGCAGCGGCTGGCCAGGCACACCAACGTGCAGACGATGACGAAGTGAAAAAGCATGAAAACGCAGGGCTGCGACAAGGTTGATCTTGCCGCAGCCCCGTCACTGCCGTGATGTTTACGCGTGAGCGATTCTACACTGCTACCGCCGCACTTGAACTGCGATGGGAATTGAGAGCTGCATACAGCAGGCTCCTTAGAACGGATCCGAGAGTGTTCCCGTGCACTGCACCGCGAACGGTGATTTTTCAATGCTGCACAGGTGGGTGTCGATCTTCTTCGGGTTCTTCACCGTGGACCAATCGCTGTCCAGGACAGCATGGGCCGAGTCGTCGGCGTTGATAGCCCAATAGGTCCAGTGTAGCGAAGTGAGTGCGAAGCCGGGATCGTTTGCCGTCGTCCGGTTGTAGCTGCTCAGGATGAAGTTCTCCAGGTCGGTGAACCACTGCCCCTGCGAGCCGCGCGTGGTGCTGAACAGGTCCGCGTCCGCGTTCGCCGTTCCGAACTCGCCGATCCAAACAGGCGCGGTGGTGATGGCAGCGTGGCCGGTGTTGGCCCACGGGTAAGCGTTGCCGTCGAAGTGCGGGGCGACGCCGCCCGTCAGGTTCAGGTGCGCCCAGAATCGTTTCCACACGTCTGCCAAGCTGGACAAGCCGCAGCCGCTCTTGTAGCAAGTGCTGCTGTTGAACCACGGCTGGACGAACAGACTGGGGCCATAGTCGTGTGCCGAGTAGACGACTTTGTCATTCACCGCCGCGCCCAGGCCCGAAGCGCTGCCGCCTTTGTTCAACAGCACCGGCGCGCCAGGGTTAGTGCTGTTGCCGTTGACACCCTGGAGGTTGCCTCCCCACCAGGTGCCGTCGTACGGCCCGCTCGCCTGTGAGCCGCCGGCCGTAGGATACAGGCTGATCCCTTCGACAAAGATCAAGGGCAGGTCCCAGCCTTGGCTGTTCGCCTCGCCAAAGATCGTTGTGCCGGCCCGCTCGGCGGCCAGGCGCCAGTCATGACAGGAGGAGTTGGAGACACACGCCGGGGTGAACGGGTTGGGATTCGGATTCGTATGCGGGTCGATGCCATCACCAGAACCCCAGGTGGCCCCGCCTAGATAGTCGCAGCTGGTTTGCGAGCAGACCGTGTGCGGCTCGTTGCGCAGATCGAAGCCGATTACGGTCGGGAAGCCATCGGAAGCAAAGTAGTTCACCGTGACCGTGTCGTTTGCCTGCAGGACGCCGTTGATCCAGCGCAGCACGCTGACCCAATCGTCGATCCAGTTTTGCTCCGGGAATGACGACGTATACCACAAGCCATTCGATTCGGCCGAGTTGCCTTTAGCGGACCGGTGGTTATCCAGGATCACGTGCATCCCGACCGAGCCGGCGTAGTTGACGATCAGGGCCATGATGTCTCGCGAGCGTTTGCCGCTGCACTCCGGGCAACCGCTGAGTGAGCTGGAGCGGGGCGTGGGGTTGGTCTCCCACATTTCATTCGACCAGGGCAGGCGGATGGTGTTGAAGCCCAACTGCTTCATCCGGTCGATCAGGAACTTGTAATCCTTTGACCACAAGCCGTGAGCGACCAGGTCCCTGGTTTCAAAACCAAACCAGTTGACTCCGGCGATGATGAATTCCGCGCCGGACAGGTCCAGAATCCTGTTGCCGCTGACGCGGTAACCACCCGGCGTGCCGCTGGGTGGCGTAGGGGTGGGCGGGGGCATGGATGTCGGGGTAGGCGTCGAGGCAGGGGTCTTGGTGGGCGGGCGTGCAGCCGCGACCGGATGAACTGGCTGAAACATGAGGGCAACCATCGCGAAAACCAGCAAGGCAGAAAGAACTCCAACAGCGCGCCAGGGGTACTGAGTCATTGCCTCCCTCCTCTGTTGATGGCTACTGAGCTGACGCAATTATATCCTGATTATGGCCTGTCTGAGCCGATTCCTTTCGAGGTGCAGCCCCGCGCCGCGCGCGGTATAATCGTTTACTACAACTCGAAAGGCCAGCCATGGACGACTATCGCATTCGCGTCGAAAAAGACTACACCGTGTTCTCCGCCGCGCACTTCATCACTTATGACGGTCATGAATGCGAAGAACTGCACGGCCACAACTACCGCGTCGCCGTCAGCCTGTTCGGCGACCTCGATACGAATGCCTACGTGTTCAACTTCGTCCCGCTCAAGCGCGCCATGCGCGGGATTGTCAGTCGGCTCGACCACAAATTGCTGCTGCCGCAGAACAACCCGTTCCTGATTCTTGAAAGCGACGACGAATCGGTCTGCGTGACCAATCCGACTAAGCACAAGCGCTACGTGTTCCCGCGCGCCGACGTGGTTCTGCTGCCCATTCCCAATACCACGTCGGAGATGCTGGCGACTTACATCTGCGGGCAGTTGCACCGGGCCTTGAGCGAGCACGACACGCAGCACATTCACGCCGTGGAGGTCGAAGTGGAAGAATCGTTTGGGCAGAAAGCCGTGTATCGTGAGGAGTGGAATCGAGATGCCTGAATCGCACACCGTCTATCTCGCGCTCGGATCGAACCTGGGCGATCGGCAAGGCAACCTGATCGAAGCCATCCAGAGCCTGCGCGCCAACATTCAGATCGAGCAAGTCTCGTCGGTTTACGAGAGCGCCGACGCTTACGTGCCCCATCAACCCGCGTTTCTCAACGTGGCTGTCAAAGGCGCCACCTGGCTCGATCCGCGCGACGTGATCCGCTTCGTATATCGCATCGAGCGGCGGCTGGGGCGCGTCCGCCGCGAGCGCTACCTGCCGCGCCCGATCGACATCGACCTGCTGGCGTATGACGACTACGTCGTTGCGTCCGCCGATCTGACACTGCCCCATCCCCACATGGCCGAGCGCGCGTTCACGCTCGTCCCGTTGGCCGAGATCGCGCCCGATTGGGTGCATCCCACGCTGGGCCAAACGCCGGGGCAGATGCTCGCCGCGCTGGGTAGCCCTGACGGCGTGCGTCGCGTCGAGCGCGGCCTGGCCGCGCGGTTGGATCGCGACGTGCAAGAAGAAACACCGTCGACCCGGCTGCGGCTCGATCGCGCAGGTGTGACCGGCCTGCAGCGCATCATCCGCTTATCGACCATGAAGAATCAATTGTATCACGCGCACCTCAACCTGTTCGTCGAGCTGGACGCCGAGCAGAAAGGCGCGCACATGTCGCGTTTCAGCGACACGGTCGAAGAAGTGCTGGACGAGTTCGCCGGCTCGGAAGCGGCGACGATCGAATCGCTGGCCGATCGCGTCGCGCAGCAGTTGGTGACGGGCCAGCGTGCCCATCGCGCCGACGTCGAAATCCGCGCGCACTTCCCCATGTCCAAACACGCGCCGCTGTCGGGCAAGCTCACGCAGGAAATCTACACGCTGATCGGCATTGCCGCCGCCACGCCCCAGCGCAGCGTCAGCATCATCGGCGTCGAAGCCGACGGCATCATGGCCTGCCCGTGCGCGCAGGACATGGTGCGCACAGCGGCGCGCGAGCGCCTGATCGAAGACGGCATCGACATAGCCACGGCCGATCGCGTGCTCGACCTGGTTCCGTTGGCGACGCATAATCAGCGCGGGCGCGGCACGCTGATGGTCGGCCTGCCCTATCCACTTCGCCCCACCGATCCGCCGCTCGTCCGCGCTCAAGACCTGGTCGAGATCGTCGAAGCCTCGATGAGCTCGGAGAATTACGACCTGCTCAAGCGGCCCGACGAGCTGTTCGTCGTTCAAAAAGCGCACCGCCATCCGCGCTTCGTCGAAGACGCGGTGCGCGAGATGCTGTGCAACTTCGTCGAGATGTATCCCGATCTGCCGGACGACACGTACATCGCCGCGCGGCAGGTGAACCTGGAGACGATCCACAAGCACGAAGTGTTCGCGGAGCGCGCAGGCCGGCTGGTCGATCTGCGCGAGGAGCTGCGCGGGGGCGTCGGGCACAGAACGACACTCGAAATGTGGTTATCCCAGCAGGTAGGAACGTGATCTCCCCTCTCCCAAACTTCGTTCGGGAGAGGGGCCGGGGGCGAGGGCACACATGAACACTCGCAGCAAAGTTCTGCCGGGCCTCCTCGCCGTCGTCGGCGGCATCGTCTTGCTCGGCGTGATATTCGCTTCGCTGCAAGGCTCGGTATCCCCTCCGCCTGTCCCTGCCGCGACATCCGGCGCGTCCTCGGCGCCGCCACTCGACCCCAACACCGTCGCCGTCGTCAACGGCGATCCGATCACGCGGCAGGAGTGGCAACAGACCACTGCGCTCGAGCGGCTGCTCAACCAGTTCGCGGGTCAGCCGCTGCCCGACGCCGAAGCGACACTCGACCGGCTGATCAGCGAGCGGCTGGTGCTGGCGCTTGCCGGATCGGATAGGCCCCAGATAGCCGACGCAGATGCGGCGCAGCGACTCGCTCAACTTCAACAACAATGGGCCATCGACGATGCGGGGTTGGATCGGGCGCTGTCGTCAATCGGATTGTCACGCGACGATCTGTTGAGCGAAATCAAGCGACTGCTCGCCATCGAAGCCTATCTCAACCAGATCGCGGCGACGCAAGACCCGAATCAATGGCTGGCTGCTCAACGCGCGCGGGCGCAGATCGGCGTCTATACTGATCTGGCCGCACTGTCCCCAACAGTATCCGCGCCTTCTGCGACACCGACACCGCCTCCGGCATTGGCGACCGGGATCAACGTCGGCGAGCTGGCCCCGGACTTCACGCTGAACGATCTTGACGGCTCGCCGGTTCGCCTGAGCCAGTTTCGCGGCAAGGCCGTCGTCCTCAACTTCTGGGCGACGTGGTGCCCGCCGTGCCGGATCGAAGCGCCCGCGCTGCAAGCGTCTTACACGCGCTACCGCGATCGAGAGGTCGTCGTACTGGGCGTCGACGCGCAAGAAGACGCTGCGACGGTGCGAGGTTTCGCATCCGAGTTCGGGCTGCAATACCCACTCGTGCGCGATACCGACAACTCGATCGCGGCGCAGTATCAGGTCGTCGGCATCCCGACGACGGTCATCCTCGACTCCGAGGGCGTCGTGCGGGCGCGGCACGTTGGCCCGCTGACCGAGCAGCAATTCGCCGCGTATGTCGATCCGCTGATCACGGTCGCTTCGGCGACGCCGTCCGTCGCCGCCAACCTCGCGCCCGATTTCAGTCTGCCGCGCGAGAACGGCGAGACGGTGACGTTGGGCGATTATCGCGGCAAGTCGAGCGTGGTGATCGTCTTCTATCGCGGATCGAGTTGAGGCATCTGCCGCCAGCAACTCGTCGAGTTGCAATCCGCTTATCCTCAGTTCCGCGAACACGGCGCCGAAGTCCTCGCGCTTGCCGTGCAAAACCTGTCCGGCGCGCAGGCAATGGACGAGGCCGTGCAGGCCGACTTTCCAATTCTAGCCGACGCCGATCATGCCGTCGCCGCCGCCTACGGCGTATTCAACCTGTTGGGCGACAACCTCGCTGCACCATCCACATTCATCGTCGATTCGCAAGGTCGAATCGCGTGGTCGTACGTCGGCACAGATGTAGCCGACCGACCCTCGCCGAGTGAGATTTTGAGCCACTTGCCTTGATCGTTGGGGCTATCAACGGACTGGAAACGGACAAGCGGATATACAACGGATGCTATTTGGCGTCCCGCGTCATTACAGTGGCGGTTAGTCGCTGGAAACGGACAAGCGGATATACAACGGATGCTATCTGCTTCAATTTCGTTCGGCGCACGGCGTGGCAGGCAGTTGGCGACAAGCGGATAACACAACGGACGCCATCCGCTTCAATCCCGCGAAGCGTGTCCGTTTCCAGTCCGTTGATGGCTCGTTGCGCTCATTTCGATCAGGCATTTCTTTATTACGGAGAAACTCAGTGTCTCCGCTCGACGAATAACCCAACTCTAACACCATGTCACCCGAATCCAAACCATCCTTCTGATCTTCTGAGATATTCTGGAAGCGCTTAAAACGATCTTTCGCCTCCACGCCGTCTATCGCATGTGAGGCTATGTTTTCGCGTGCGTTGGCTGCAAGAACCCGCACTAACGCGCACGGTCAAGACAGGGCAATCATGCATCTTCGCACTTCCTTCCACTCACTCCTGGCAGCCGTCTTGATACTCAACCCGCTTTTCTCGGCCCTCTCGTTATGGGTCGGGGTCCCGACCAGCCTGCGGTCCCCTACAGATGTGCCACGGCCTGCATCGACACCGGTGGACTCGGCGCTGCCTGCCTGGTTCATCGGTACACGGCCGACCTCCGCAACGACGCGCGATGCGATCTCAGCCTTGCCTGGATGGTTCACCGCCAAGAACGCGAAGGACGCAAAGGACACCTTAGATTTCTCTGCGCTCGCCCGCCCCGCATCTTTTGGCGGGGTGGCGTCCTTTGCGGTTAAATTGCGTAAGTCCTACCCAACAATCTCGCCTCTGCCCGCGTGGTTCATCACCAACCAACCATCCATCCAACCATCCAACCAACTATCCATCCATCCAACTAACTTGTTCCTCGATTCTCCACTTTTCTCGCCGCCACTTCGCCCGCTGCAAGTCAGCATTCCCGCGTCGCAGCTCAGTGTGAATGTGTTCGGCCCGCCGGTCGCCAGTCTGGGCAGCCCGATCGGTTCGGGCGAGCTCTA
>Ga0209323_10002062_pt1 | contig 13286 bp, 13 predicted proteins | sample Rifsed19ft2_FD_184014 | JGI IMG/M metagenome (GOLD analysis project Ga0209323, IMG submission 184014) | Soil microbial communities from Rifle, Colorado, USA - sediment 19ft 2 (version 2) | ecosystem: Environmental > Terrestrial > Deep subsurface > Rock core/Sediment | place: Rifle, Colorado...
CATGTGCAAAAAGCAGGGCTGAAGGCAAAGCCTGAAGTAGGTATACAGTTCGGCGCAGGCGGGGCGAGCCGGCCTGAGGAGCTTGAGGCTGAAGGAACCCGTGATGTTGGTATGGCAATCAGGCAGGCAAAACGCTTCATTGATGCAGGGGCCTATATGATCATGATAGAATCCGAGGGTATCACGGAAAATGTGAAGACATGGAGAACCGATGTCCCTGCGAGGATTGTAAATGAGATTGGTCTGGAAAAGGTCATGTTTGAGGCGGCGGAACCGGAGGTATTCTCATGGTATGTCAAAAACTACGGTCCTGAGGTAAACCTGTTCATAGACCACAGCCAGATAGTCCAGTTACAATGCCTGCGCTCAGGAATTTGGGGAACAACAAACCTCTGGGGACGGGTTGTTACATATAAGGGGTAAGGCAAGTCTGAATGATGTTAAAACTTACCTGGATGGAATTATGAACCATATCAACCCTAGTACCTGTGCCTCTTAAACGGTTGGCACAATCCGTCCATAAGAATATCTTTAACGAAGGTGAATTGGATGAAATGGCAACTTGTAAGGATATTTTACAAGTTCAAATTGAGGGGAACAGACAGGTAGAGCGTAAGCAACGATTTTACAATTTAGATGTCATTATTTCTGTGGGATACAGAATCAAATCGCATGTTGAGACACGCTTTCGCCAATTGATGTATTGAACAGGATCGTCAACATGTATCTGGAGTTTGCGGAACTTCAGGCGCTGAATCGTAAACCCATGTATATGCGGAAGTGGATAGAGAAGCTGGATGATTTTCTTAAGCTCAGCGGACGGGATATTCTCACGCACGTCGGGAAAATCAGCCATGGTAAGGTATTGGAAAAAGCACACGCTAAATATGAACAATACCGGAAGGAACGCATGAATGAACCATCTCTGGTAGAGCGGCAATTCATTGAAGCGGTCAGGCATATGAAACAGATTGAAAAAAAAAGAAAACTGGGACGCAGGAATGGCAATTGATTCCATTGCAGGCATTACTGATGGCGCGTTATCTGCGGGGGGATATGGATAATTACCCACCGTTTGTCTGGAAGTGAGAGTAAGATATGTTTGTGATAGTAAGTTATGATATTGCCACTGACATAAACTTTACATAACTGATATATTTCCAAAAAAACTCCTAGGGTTCAGTGACCTCGCTAAAGTCTCCCTCGCGCAGGGGCGTGGATTGAAATTTGTGTAACACAAATAGGGAGCAGACATCGCGTGTTGCTCTCAAGTCTTATTTCTGTTATAGTATGTACATATAGTGTACATACAGGGAGGAAAAGAAGATGCGATCTGCAACTATTAAAAATAAACATCTTAAACTGGATCAGAAAAAGATAGATTTTGCCAAGCGGTACTTTAATGTTGATACTGAACAGGAGGCTATTGATCGCGCTCTTTCACTTTTGATGGAAGAAGAACAGATTATTAAAGAAATGAAGCCATTAAAAGGTGTTTTGAAAGGCGATAAGAGGATATGGCCATACCTGTAACCGGAAAAATAATCCTTGATACAAATGTCTTTATAGATTACCTGCGTGCAGATCTTCATGCGGACTGGGTTTTTGGACAGATTGGCAGGTCCGTTCGTTTTCTCTCTTCAATAGTTTTGATGGAGCTTCGTTTAGGGGCCGATACACAGCGGAGGAAGAGAGCCGTGGATAGGATAAAGGCAGCCTTTCCTGCGGAACGTCTCATTGCACCCTCTACAGGTACATATGATAAGGCCGGACAGTTATTCCGGACCATTTATGGTGACGGTTCCGGTTTAAGTGACAGACTTGGTCCTGTTAATGACTTACTGATTGCGTTAACTGCAAGACATATTGGCGCTACTGTAATTACCGGCAATCTTGCAGAATTTATCAGAATCCGTGAATATCTTCCGGGTCTGTCTGTCACTAGTCCATAATTGTATGAAAATATCGTATTATTCCTTCCACACCTTAGGCCTCTTATTCGCCTCTAATATCTTCTTCCTGAGCCTGATTGACAGAGGAGTTACTTCCACAAGCTCGTCTTCTTTGATGAAATCTAATGCCTGCTCAAGGTTTAACAGCTTCGGCGGTATGAGCTGGATGTTGTCGTCAGCGCTTGAGGCGCGCATGTTTGTCTGCTTCTTCTCCCTGACGGCGTTTACATCAAGGTCATTGTCCCTTGAGTTCTCTCCTATGACCATACCTTCATAAACATGTGTATTCTCACTTATGAATATTGACCCCCTGGGCTGGAGGTGAAAGAGTGCATAGATGGTGGAAGTCCCCTGTCTGTCTGAAACGAGTGCACCAGTCTGTCTCTTTGTCATAGGACCATGCCATGCCTCATAGCCGTCAAAGAGGTGGTTTAATAGTCCTGTGCCTTTAGTGTCTGACAGGAACTGGGATCTGAAGCCTATCAATCCCCTTGATGGTATCCGGAACTCGAGCCTGACCCTTCCGTGGCCGTTGTTCTGCATCTTCTGCATCTTGCCTTTACGCATTCCGATCTGCTGTGTCACGACGCCGGTAAATTCCTCCGGCACATCAATGACAAGGTGTTCCATAGGTTCCTGAAGGACGCCGTTTATCTCCCTTGTAATCGTCTCAGGCATGGATACAGAGAGCTCATATCCTTCACGTCTCATCATCTCGATCAAAATGGAAAGCTGTAATTCACCGCGCCCCATTACCCTGAAAGAGTCTGTCTTGTCAAATTCCACCCTGATTGCAACATTGTAGAGGAGTTCCTTCTCAAGCCTCTCCCTTAGATTACGTGATGTGACCAACTTTCCTTCCCGGCCTGAAAAGGGTGATGTGTTTACTGCAAAGACCATGGAGATGGTCGGTTCATCCACTACAATCCTCGGCAGGGGAGCCGGTTTCTCCGCATCAGTGATAGTATCGCCGATATTTATTCCCTCTATCCCCGCAAGCGCTATGATTTCGCCTGCTGACGCCTCTTTTGCATCCATCCGCTCAAGTCCCTGAAATGTATACATGGAGGTGATCTTCGTTTTGAGGGCGTTTCCATTCACATCTATTACTGCTACCTGGTTGCCTGTGTTTATCGTCCCTGAGAAGACCCTGCCAATGGCAAGTCTGCCCACATAATCATTATAGTCAATGTTCGTGACAAGTATCTGTAAAACCCCGTTGGGGTCGCCCTTAGGCGGCGGTATTGTCTTGAGAATAAGGTCAAACAGCGGCTGAAGGTTTTCAGAATCTTCATCAAGATTCATCTTTGCTATACCCGACTTTGCAATTGTGTAGACTATGGGAAAGTCAAGCTGATCTTCTGTTGCATCAAGGTCTATGAACAGGTCATATATCTCGTTTAAGACCTCCTGTATCCTTGCATCCGGTCTGTCAATCTTGTTTATTACAAGAAGCGGCAGGAGTTTCAAGTCAAGCGCCTTTTTGAGGACGAACCTTGTCTGAGGAAGCGGCCCCTCAGATGCATCAACAAGCAGGAGTACGCCGTCAACCATCTTGAGTGTCCTTTCAACCTCACCTCCGAAATCAGCGTGGCCGGGTGTGTCTACGATATTTATCTTTACACCTTTATATTCAACTGCGGTGTTCTTTGCCATAATGGTGATGCCGCGTTCACGTTCAAGGTCAATATTATCCATGACCCTTTCCTGCACCCTTTCATTGGAACGGAAGATGCCTGCCTGTCTCAGCATCCCGTCAACAAGGGTTGTCTTGCCATGGTCAACATGGGCTATGATTGCTATGTTTCTTATATTTTCCTGCATGATGTCCTCCCGATTAATCCTTATAGGATAACCTATTACCGCATAAGAAAGCAAATTCCGGAGTATTTAATCAATAATATTGATGCTGAAAGTATGGCTAAGATTAATGAGATGACCGTATATGACAGGATTATCTGTATCCCATCATTTGAGTAGAGCGGTAATATCATAAGGTAACGGTTTATCCATATTCCAATGCAGATTAGTATTGACACTATTAAAAGTGCAATGGCTGATGTCCGTATCCTTTTTTGTATCAGGGATATAAATGGGATTATAAATGTGATAATAATCATCAATAAAAACATTTCTCTGTAGTTTCCACTCATTTGCCTCTGTAAAGGTCCGGTAAGGCGCGGTATATCTCCATACCAGATAACGATATATTGAGACCAGAACATGTATATCCACAGGAGTGTGAAGCCGAGGATAAGTTTTCCCATGTGGTCAAGACATATGATCCATCCTGTATTCGCCTTGTCCTTATTGATATCGCAGTTTGTAATGCCTTTCAGTTGTCCTGAGTCTGCCATCCGGATTCCGCGGACAATAAAGATGAATGCCGTACCGGCGAATATACTGCCGGCCCAGAAATAGGGTGGAAATATGGTGCTCTCCCAGTCAGGAATTATAATCATGCCAAGGTCCCAGGCTGTGATGGTGTTATGGATGACATAAAGGAAGATTACTGCAAAAGCAAGAATATTTAATCTCTTGTCTGTCTTTCCGGAATCCGTGACAGTACTTTCTTTTAATGCACAGCTATGATAGTAAAAGTAGCTGATTGCATAGAATATCAGCATAGTTAAGATGTTTCTCCAGAAGATGGCCGGGGGTGCAGACACCTTTGAATATATATGTCCGGCTCCACCTGCATACAGGATTACAAAAAGGATCAGACAGAGAGGGGCTGTTGACAGGGTTATTATCTCGCCGGTCTTTGCAAATGGGCAGTCCCATCTGGACCTGACGACCCTCATTACTGTTGAGAAGATTATGCCGGATTGCGTCATTCCGCTGATAAAGAGATAATTTACAGATAGCAGCGGCCACAAGGTCTGCGGTGAGTTTCCTCTTAATGCAGTATATGCAAAGGATATGATTCCGTTCAGTAATAGAACGATTAATATCCAAAATGTAACGACATTTATGTTGTATTTGTGGTTCATCAGTTTATTACTTGTCAGGGAATCCGGTCCTTATGTAGTTTATTATATGCCACCTGTCTATCGGGGGTATCGCGTCACCGTATTGTGGCATAACAGCGAGTCCCCCGTAACGGATAGTGAAGTAAATGTCGCCATCCGGTTTCATTTTAATATATTTGCCGGTTAAATCAGTCGGCGGGATGAACTTTTTTCCGACTATACCATCACCTTTGCCTGATGTGCCGTGACAAACGGCACAGTAGATATTGTACATGGCCTCTCCCCGTGCAATTGAGGTCTTATCAGGTTTCATTGGATTGATGATGTTGACTGCTTTGGCTCTGTTATCTATTCCTTTATCAATGCCCTTGTTGCTGACAGTACCTGCAGGAACAGGCAGGGGAGTGGTTTCCTGTGGTTTGACAGAAGTTTGATTGAACATATCTTTTGACCATGGCAATGCCATGGATAGATCAGGTGAAATTAGGAAGATAAGAAGCAGCAAATATCTAATCTTCAATCTTAATAACCTCCTCAGCCCCGCCTGAAACGAGTATGGATTCTATGTGCATTAACTTGTCTTCTTTAACTTTGACTAAAATACCAAACCGGTCTTCGCTTAGTCTGTCATGGTATGGCCGTTTCCTTAATGCAGGAAGCCTTGTTAGAAGAAGAAAGCCGCCGAATGTTGCAAGCACCCCTAACAGGATCAATGTCTCGAAAGAGATTATCAGGGTTGGTGGTCCAACGAGGATAGGTCTACCCCCGCGCGGCAGGGGATAGGAAACAGAAGTCCATATTGCAAACAAAGCGCCGGCAATTACTCCGGAGATTCCTCCGAAGAGTGTAAAGAACTTCATAATGTCCCTGCCATAACTCTTCATATGACCTGTATCTTCAGTTAATGGTACAGGTGATAGTAGTGACACCTCATCAATCCCGTATTCCCTGACCCTCATGGATGCCGCGAGCAGTTGATCGGCATTGGCAAATATCCCTAATACAGTCTGATCCACCTACGTCTCCCTTTCTGCTGACCTGCCTATTTCCTGACAACCTGTTAAGAGTCTCTGCAACGGACGGATTCGTAAAAAGCCCATATGCAAGGCGCGCAAATCCTGAGGAATGAGGCGTACTTCTTTACGTACGCCGCAGTGACGAAGGATGCAGCGCAACGCCGCAGATGGGTTTTTTACGAATCCGTCCATTCTTCTTTTACCTCTGTAATGGATATAACCGGGAATATCTTCATGAATATCATGAACATCAGTATGAACAGGAAAAATGAACCTGCTGTGATTGCTATCTCTACCCAGCCAGGGTGATAATCATGCCATGCATATGGAAGAAATTTGCGTGGAAGGGAAGTGCCGAATATCAGGAATCTCTCAAGCCACATACCTGTCAGTATGAATATAGAAATAATAAACTGACATGTTATTGATACCCTGACCTTTCTTATAGAAAGAGACAGCGGCAGGATAGTGTTGGAAAAGATCATGAGTGCGGTCAGACCTGCAAATCCCGGATTGAGCAGTTTGTATCGCAAATGTTCCAGTTCGAAGGATGAATGGGATGTGAGTCCCATTACAATCTCAAGTATGGTCAGATAGCTCCACAGGAGGGAAAGTGCAAGAAGCGTTATGCCTATCCTGTCATAATGCCTTTCTGTTATATACTTCGCAGAACTTTGCTGCACCCGCCTGAGGATGGAAATGAGGAGTACAACGCCTGCAAAACCGGAATAGAGCGCACCGGTAACGAAGTAGGGGGCGAATACAGTCTTGTGAAGTCCCGGTACTATGCCGAGCGCAAAGTCCCATGACACGATGCTGTGCACGGATACGACAAGGGGCATTATCAGGACGGAGAAGAGCATATATGCCTTATCCCTTATATACCACTCCCTGTCAGTCCCTCTCCATCCAAGAGACAGCATTACATACAATCTCCTCCTCCAGCCGGCAGACCGGTGTCTGATGGCCGCGATGTCAGGTATCAGGCCGAAGTAGAGGAATATGAGGCTGCTAAGGAAGTATGTGCCGATGGCGAATACATCAAACATAAGTGGTGAGATGAAATTGGTCCATATTGTCCTCTGATTGGGATATGGCAGTACCCAGTAAAAATTCCATACCCTTCCCATATGCACCATGATAAAGGATACTGCTATTATGAGGGCGAAGAATGTCATAGTCTCTGCGCTCCGGTGTACGCTCCTTCGCCATTGAGTGCGGGTAATATAGAGCATGGCAGATATTAGTGTTCCTGCATGTGCTACACCGACCCAGAATACGAAATTGACAAGATATACGCCCCAGTATGAGGGGTTATTGAGGCCTGTCACACCCTGGCCAACCTTAATCTGATATATCCAGGGGAGGAAGAACAAAAGGAGTGTAAGGATAGTGACTATTGCAAGGACAACGTAATAAAGGGGCCCTGTTCGTGTCATGGCATCGATAACGTCATCGTTTATTTCTTTATATGAAATGTTCTTGTTCAACTGAAAATACCTCTGTTCATCCTTCGACAAGCTCAGGATGAGCGGTGATGTTTGGTAACCTGGCTTCCCGTTCACCCTGAGCTTGTCGAAGGGGCTCAAGATGGTTCATTGTTTAGTCTGTTTCATAACACGTTTCAGATAAATCACAGACGGGTCTGTGTTTAAGTCTTCAAAAAGCCTGTAACGTCTCTCACTTTTGGCAAGTTGAGAGACCCTGCTTTCCGGATCGTTCAGATCACCAAATGTCATCGCCCCTGTGGGACACGTCTGTACGCATGCAGGTTGTATATCTCCGTCTGTAACCTCTCTTCCTTCATCCTTTGCATGGTCTTTGCCGGCGCGTATCCTCTGGATGCAGAAGGTGCACTTCTCCATCACGCCCTTTTCCCTCACAGTAACATCAGGGTTTAACTGTTGTTCCAGAGGCGCTTCCCATTTGTAACTGAACCAGTTAAAGTGGCGTACGTCATAGGGACAATATGTGGCGCATGTAAATGTGCCTATGCAGCGGTTGTAGACCTGGACATTAAGGCCGTCCTGGTTATGATAAGTTGCATATGTGGGACAACCGACCTCGCACCGGGCCTTCCCGCACTGCTGACAGAGTATAGGGATAAACTTTACCCTGACATCAGGGTATTCACCCTCTACATATCGTTCAATCCTTATCCAGTTGAATGCACGGTTCTTTGAGCATTCCTCCTCGCCAACGATCGGGAGGTTATTTTCTGCATGGCATGCTATAACACACGCCTCACAACCGTCGCATTTGTCCAAGTCTATAACAATTGTCCACTTGTAGTCATATTTCCCATAGTATCCTGGTTCGCGGTATATATTGAATCTTGCAAATAGTTTATCAAGGAATCTGCTCAATTCTGCCTCCTTTCATATGGCGGAATAGTCTGTACAATCTGCCTGTCAAACTCTTTTGTTATACCCTCCATCTTCACCAAGTTCCCCTTTTCGCTGCTCTTTGTGATCTTTACGCGTGTTGAGTTCAGGGGGATGGTGCCTGTTTCATGTCGTGAGATGCCGGGCAGGAGGTCAAGAGGATTGCTCCCCCGATTGCCTGCATATCTGCCATAAGTCTTGTGACCCTGTCCGATTGGTATGCTTACTGTATCAGGTCTGATGCCGGGATAAAGATAAGCAGGGACGTGCAATTTTCCATATGGGGATTCGACGAGGAGCAAGTCCCCTTCCCTGATACCCATTTTGCCGGCTGTCTGCGGATTTATTTCAATCCATGTACCCCATACAACGGATGTCATGGGATCAGGCATTTCCTGAAGCCATGGCAGGTTTGCATGCCTCCCGTCATAATAGCCCGAATGGGCATAAAGGATCAGATAAAATGGAAATTCATCTTCGTTCCCCTGAAATAGAGAAGGAGATGATGATATAAATCTTTTTACATTGTCTTTAATGAAATGGATTGATTGATGAGTGCGCTTTTCCTGATCCCACCAGCCACCCTGTGTTAATACCTTATTCCAGAAGTCTTCAAATACAGGTTCTCCCGCATATGTATGTCTTTGTTTTTCATAAATCGTTTTCCATGACTCAATAAAAAAGTCCCTGAAATTATCCCAGGGCATGTTCTTTTGCAGTCTGTTTCCTAATCTTTTTGCTGTACTGAGTAAAATATCCCCTGCATTTCTCGAATCATACAGGGGGGATACTGCCGGCTGCATTATAGTTGCAGTATTATAGCCTGTTGCCGGTTCTGTAATATCATCGCCCCAGTCTTCAAGGGAGGTATGGGTTGGCAGGATAAGGTCTGCGTGTGCCGTTGTTTCATCCATAAAACAAGACAGGCTGACAACAAATGGGATATTCTCAAGTGCCTCCTGGATTTTACTATTATGTGGCAAAGTGAAGACCGGGTTAGTGTTGTAGGTAATCAGAGTTTCCACTTCACCTGCCCGAGCATTCCGGAGGAGCGCATCTATGTCCTTTAGTGATTGCGTCTTCTTTATTGGGGCTTCAGGATTCGAAATGACGCCGCCGGTCTTTCCAATATTATCAGCCAAGTGATTCAGGATATTAACGGCAATGATATGGTTCACACCATCTGTATATGATGCTGCATTTTCTCCTGCAATAGCAAGGCCGGGCCGTGCTGAAGCGAATTCCCTGGCGAGTGTTCGAATCCTTTCATTATCTGTATTCGTCAGTTCTGATATCATTTCAGGCTTATACGGACTCAATATTTTATTCCACTCATTGATGTCTTGTCCTTTGTAATAGCCCTCTTCTATGATTGTGTAAGCCAGACCGAGGGCAAGTATACCCTCGGTACCTGGTCTGACAGGAATCCATTCATCAGCATTTGCACCTGATAATGAAAGGCGTGGTTCAATCTGAACCAGCCGTCCCCTTGAACCATGCCTTCCCTGCCGCATGTGTCCATAACCAAGGCTATGATTGACAGGAGAGAGCCATGTGTTCAGAAAATCCGCACCGAATGAGAGGAGAAGGTTTGTATTCCCGATATCATAATATGGCAGTATATTTATGCCCATACTGACCTTGTTGGCAAATATCAGTTCCTTATGCTGGAACAGGTCATACTGGATATAATTGGGTGAACCGAAATTTTGCATGAATGTCTCAAACAGGTGACCCATATGGCCGCGAATGACAGATGACAGAAGAAACAGCTTTTCGGTATTACTTGCTATTTTGAGTTTCATAAGGTTTTCTGCAAGTACTGACAATGCCTCTTCCCATGTAATCGCGCGGAACTCCTCACTTTGCCTGCTCCCTTTTCTGATTAAAGGTGTCTTTATCCTGTCAGGATTGTACAGCGCCTGCAGCCCTGCCTGTCCCATTGCGCAAAGACGTCCCTGGTTAACCGGATGATGGGGATTTCCTTCAATCTTTTTTGCCCTCCCTTCAAGCACCCTGACTATGATGCCGCAGCCTGCGTTGCACTGCGTACAAAGGCTTGAATACCAGTTTGCAACGCCTGGCACTATATCTTCCGGAGGTACGACGTAAGGAATCAGATTTGTTGCAGGAGTTTTGATTGATTCCCCAAGCATAAAGCCGAGCCCTGTTCCGACACCGCCGAGACCGAGGGCCTTTAGAAAATCTCTTCTCTTTAACATGATAGAGTCACCATTTACTTATGACACGTCCAGCAGTCCCTGCCATTCTTTACATTATGTGACATATGACAATCTATGCACCACCCCATCTTCAGAGATGATACACGTGTGATAACGTCCATCCCAGCAACATTGCCGTGGCAGGAATTACAATCTATCCCTGCCCTTATATGCCTCTTATGTGAGAAATAGACAAAATCCGGTAAATTGTGTACCTTGATCCATGGAATAGGTTTCTTCCTTTCCCAGTAATCAGCTACCTTTGATATCTCAGGTGCATCTCTCTTGATTATCTGGTGACAACCTATGCATTTCTGAACACCCGGGACACCCGCTGCTGTGGACCTTTCGGCATAGATATGACAATAGAGACACGGAATACCATTCTCTCCTGCATGGATCCTGTGACTGAATGCTATTGGTTGTGCAGGTTGTTTGTCTGAGAACCACGATGTGTTTATCCAATAGCCGGAAATAAATGTTGCTACCCAGATAAAGCTGAATAGAAAGAATTTCCTCACTAAAATTCAGAATATTACTTGAAATAGGCAAAGTCAAGGACATATCTGTTGTCATTCCGTATGGAATTAACAGGTTTGCAGAGCTATAATTTAAAAAGGAGGTGATTCATTATGGTAATAACAGACAGGGTTAAAGAACACTTTCATAAAACAGATATTATCTTTGTCGGTTCAGCAGACGCAAATGGCAAACCTCATTTAGCTGCCGGGGAGGAGATGGCGTTTACCGATGGTAATAAGGTAAAGATCGAGGCATGGTTTTGCACTGAGACTATAAAAAACCTTCACGTCAATCCGAACATATCTATTGCTGTAATTGATCGTGAAACCAAGAGAGGATACCAGTTAACCGGGATTGTTGAAAAGATAGAAGACAGGGTTATGACGGATGGTTATCTGCCGGAACAGGAAGAGAGGTGGGAGGGTTTCCCGACTACCCAGTATGCTATTGTGATCAATATCCATGAGGTCCTTGAGTTTACCACCGGAGCACATTCCGACAGGCCATTGTTTTGATTAATCATACTAAAAAGAAGGTTTGACAATCATCAGGAAAATCTTTAATATTTAATAATTTAAGGAGGAAACAGGGATAATTATATGCGTGAATTTACAAGGATAAAGCGGCTGCCGCCGTATGTGTTCAGTATTGTTACCTCAATGAAGATAGATGCCCGCCGCAGGGGTGAAGATATAATAGACCTTGGGATGGGAAACCCTGACCTTGCAAGCCCTGATCATGTTGTGGATAAATTGTGTGAGGCTGCGAGAAACCCGAAGAACCACAGGTATTCAGCATCAAAGGGTATTACCAAACTCAGGACTGCGATGGTTGACTGGTATAAACGCCGTTACAATGTTGATCTGGACCCTGAGGAAGAGGTTGTTGTTACCATAGGCGCCAAAGAAGGCATCTCTCACCTTGCGCTTGCTACAATTAATCCGGGTGATGTGGTAATGGCGCCGAGTCCGACATATCCGATACATCCTTACAGTGTGATAATTGTAGGCGGTGAGGTCAAGAGTATTCCCCTGCGGGATGATTCGGACTTTTTTGAAGATATGTGCAATGCATACAAGCAGATGTGGCCCAGGCCGAAGATGCTGATTATCTCCTTTCCGCATAATCCCACCACGGCTGTTGTTGACATAGGATTTTTCAAACAGGTTGTAGATTTTGCTACGGATAACGATATCATGGTAGTCCATGATATTTCATATGCAGACATAGTATTTGACGGATATACCGCACCAAGTTTCCTCCAGGTGCCGGGCGCCAAAGACATCGGAGTTGAATTCTTTTCAGTTTCCAAGAGCTACAACATGCCTGGATGGAGGATCGGTTTCTGCGTTGGTAATAGGGAGATGGTCGGGGCATTAACAAAGATTAAGAGCTATCTGGACTATGGCGTTTTTCAGCCGATACAGATTGCCGGAATCATAGCGCTTAACGGCCCGCAGGATTGTGTGAAGGAGACGGTTGAAACCTACAGAAAACGGCGGGATGCGCTTGTCGGTGGACTGGAGAGGGTTGGGTGGAATATAAAGAAGCCTCTGGGCACTATGTTTGTCTGGGCAAAGATACCTGAGCAATTCAGGCATCTTGGTTCACTCGAGTTCTCAAAGCTTTTGTTAACCGAGGCCAAGGTTGCTGTCTCCCCAGGCATAGGTTTTGGCGAGTATGGCGATGATCATGTAAGGTTTGCACTTGTTGAGAATGAACGCCGGATAAAGCAGGCGGTTCAGGGTATGAAGAAGGTACTGTGTAAATAATGAAAGATAAGATTGGCATAGGTTTAATAGGTCTTGGTACAGTCGGATCAGGCGTGGCTGACATACTCCACAGAAACGGGGAGCTGATCAGGCGCAGATTAGGCGTTCCTGTTGAGATAAGGAAGATACTTCGCAGGGATACTGGGAAACCTTTGCCTGCAGGGGTATCAGGGGATGTGATCACCTCTGACATAAAAGATATTACAGAGAATCCTGCTATTGATATTGTTGTTGAGGTTATGGGAGGGCAGGAGCCGGCGAAAAGCTACATTCTCTCTGCGATCAATAATGGAAAGCATGTTGTTACTGCGAATAAGGCCCTTCTTGCACTGAGCGGAGAGGAGATATTCCACGCTGCGTCATCCCGGAATGTTGACCTTTACTTTGAGGGGAGTGTATGCGGCGGTATACCAATTATCAAGGCCATACGGGAAGGGCTGGCTGCC
>Ga0209323_10002063_pt1 | contig 13284 bp, 8 predicted proteins | sample Rifsed19ft2_FD_184014 | JGI IMG/M metagenome (GOLD analysis project Ga0209323, IMG submission 184014) | Soil microbial communities from Rifle, Colorado, USA - sediment 19ft 2 (version 2) | ecosystem: Environmental > Terrestrial > Deep subsurface > Rock core/Sediment | place: Rifle, Colorado...
GATGGGCGATGACCTCTGCGCCGGCCCTTTTCCCCCAGATGTGGAGCTGCTCGATGGCGGCCGCCCGGAAGGTGTCACCCGCCGCCAGCAGGACCCGCTGCCCCTCACGGGTCGCCCGATGTGCGAGCTTGGCAATGGTTGTGGTCTTGCCCACCCCGTTCACCCCTGCCGTCAACACGACATGAGGACGGCCCAAGGTGGTGGATGTCTCGGGGACCGAGAGGAGGGTCGCAACCTGCTGCTCCAGGAAGCGGAGAAGCTCCGCAGGATCGATCATTGACGCGGGGATGGCGTCCAGGAGGCGCCGGACCGTGGGCATCCCGAGGTCCGCGGTGATCAAGGTCTCCTCGAGCTCCTCCAGGAGATTCTGGTCTATACGGGGACGTCCGAGCAGCCGAGTCATGCGATCAGCAATCGCTTCTCGGGTCTTGCGGAGGCCAGCCACGAAGGGGGAGAAGAGGGCGGGGTAATCTGCCATGGTGCGATGGCCCGGCCTCGGTCACGGGACGGGTGCGGCCGCCGCCTGTTCCATCCGCTCTCCGAGCCGAACCGAAATCAACTTCGAGACCCCGGGCTCCTCCATGGTGATCCCGTAGAGCAGATCGGCTGTCTCGATGGTCCGGGGGTGGTGAGTCACGATGACGAACTGGGAGGCGGAACCGAGTTCGCGGATGAGGGAGGCGAAGCGATCCACGTTGAGATCATCCAGGGCAGCGTCGACCTCGTCCAACACGACGAAGGGGCTGGGATTGGTCGCCCACAGGGCCATGAGGAGGGCGATGGCCCCGAGGGTCTTCTCGCCGCCCGACAAGAGCGAAAGAGTCGTGGTCCGCTTGCCTGGGATCCGCACCCGGATTTCCACCCCGGGCTCCTCGACCTCGTCGCCGTCGCTCAGGACCAGCTCTGCTTCGCCGCCCCCGAAGAGACGCTGCCAGAAGCGGTTGAGCTGTTCGCTGACCGCAGCCAGGGTCTTCGCGAAGCGTTCCTGGATAGTCCGATTGATCTCGACGATGCTGGCCTTGAGCGAGGTGGCGGAGGCGGTGAGGTCTGCCGCCTGATCCGTCAGGAAGCGGAAACGCTCAGAGAGGGCCTCGTACTCCTCCAGGGCAGCCATGTTGATGGGGCCCATCGCCCCCATCTTCTGGCGGAGCTCTTCTCCCTCGTGTGCGAGGAGCTCCGGGTCCTGCAGGTGTTCTTCCGTCTGGAGACGCTCCCGGAGCGCATCCCCCTCCGGCACCTCCTCCTGCAGGCGCTTGTGGAGCAACGAACGCTCTGTGTCCAGAGCCGCCCTCGTCGCGGCGATGGCGGCCTGCGCCTGCTGGGCCTCGGCGAGCTCCCTCCTCGCGGTCTTGAGGGCCTCTTCCTGGATGATGAGAGCCTGCCGGAGTTGATCCCTCTCCCGCTGAAGTTCCTGGACCGCGTCGGTCTCCTCGGCCTCCCGCTGGTTGAGGAGTGTAACGGAGTGCTGGAGCGTGGCGATCTCCCGGGTGAGTCCGGCCTCCCGGGAGCGATCTGCCTCCTCCTCCTGATGGATCTCCGCCTCGCGCGTGCGCTCCCTGGCCAGATCGGCCTCGAGGCGATCTAGGGAGCGGGCGAGGGCCTCCCGGCGCTCCTGGAGAGACGTCGATCGAATCCGGGCCTCTGCCATCTCCCGTTCGCACTCCTGCCGTCGCGTCTGAAGCAGTGTGGCTTGCCGGTCGCGCTCGGCGGTTTCTTGCCTGAGCACCTCCTCCTGCCGATCCGACGCCACGAGCTTCGTCTGCGCATCCTGCAACACTTTTTCGAGATCGCCGAGTTCCTCGTCGAGGCGCGTAAGCTCCGAAGCCAGGAACGTTGTCTGGCTCCCGAGACGGAAGGCGACCCCGCGCACCTCGGCGAGCGATCGCTCCACCGCGTGGCGGGCCTCCTCCGCCTCTTTGAGAGATTCCTCGTGCCCGCTCAACACCTGCTGGCGATGTGACCGTGCCTCTTGGACCTTTTCCCATTCGCCTTCGACCCCGCGCAACTCTTCCGTCACCCGGGCGATGACGGCGGGAAGCTCCTCGAGCTCTCTGTGCCGACTCAGGAGGCTCCAGGCAATGGTGTTGCCTCCCTGTATGGGACCTCGCGAGCTCAGCACCGCCCCGGAGGTCGTGGCGACCCGAACTGGCCCGGGTAGTTTCCGCAGGAGCGTGAGGGCTGTGGGGAGATCCCGGACAATCACCGCGTCTCCCAAAAGGCCGCGGAGGAGGGGTTGCAGTTCTGCCGGTCCCTTCACGAACTCCAGGGCCAGTCCAACGATCTGCTGGGCTACCTCGGGCCCAAGGGAGGCTCCGACCTCTTCTAATGCCTTGCGAAGATGCGACGCCTCTTGACGCTCGGCAAGCCATTCCCCCTGGCGCGGTAGCAGCGTCGCCCACCCCGTTCCCTCCTGCTCGAGATAGCGGATCAGGGAGAGGGCGTCGGCGGCGGTCGGAATGAGAAGCCCCTGCTGGAGATCGCCCAGGAGGGCCTCTATTGCCCGCTCGCAGGCGGCTTCGGCCCGAATCAAGCGGGAGAGGGGACCAGCAATGGTCTGGCAGGCTTTCACCCCTGCCGCCTTCCCCTTGAGGAGAAGCTGCTGGCCTTCGCTCAGTCCCGCGAAGCCCTCCTCGAGTTCCCGGAGAGAGCCGAGGCGGCCCTCGAGTCGGCGGAGTTCTTCGCGGAGCTCGGCGCGCCGCCCGCCCAGCACTTCCTGGTGGGCCTGCAGGTTGGCCAGTTCCTCGGCAAGGGCCTTCCGCTCGCCGGTGAGGGCCTCAATCCGGGACGCGAGCTGGCCGAGCTGGAGGGTCAGTTCTCGGTCGCGGCCCGTGACGCTCTCTGCCTCGGTCCGCGACGCGTGAAGCTGCCGATCCGTGGTCTCCCGGTCTTGCCGGAGGAGTCGCTGCCGTTCCGTTAACGAGGCCACGTGGTTTCGCTCGCTGAGCAGTCGTTCGGTGAGCGTAAGGATCTCTTTCTTTCGCCCTCCCAGGGCCGCTTCGCACTGCTTCAGGTCCGTCTCGACGCTGGTCAGGGCCTCATGGAGTTCCCGGAGCTGCCGGGAACCCACCTCGATATCCTCCTCCGTGGCGGCCCGCCTCTTGCCGTCGGCCTCGAAATCCTGAAGGAGCCGATGGAGCCGCTCTGCGACACCCCTCAGTTGCTCCTGACGCTCCTCGCGTCGGCGCGTGAGGTCCTGGAGGAGGTTTTCGCGGGACCGCACCTCCGCCTCCTCACGCTCGCGCTGGCTTCGCAGGCTGTACAGCCGCTCCTGGCCCGCGGTGATCCGCTTCTCCAGCTGCAGGTCGTGAAGGCGGCCGGCCTCGAGCGAGGTCTCCTCCTTTGAGACGCGGAGCTGGCAGGACTCCTGCGCCGTGGCCACATCCCACTCCTGGTGGGTGATACGGTCGAGCTCCTCGTCGAGGCGGCGCTCTTCCCTCAAGAGGACAAGAACGTGAAGCTCCTTCAACCGGAGCGCCATGCGCTGGTATCGTTCCGCCTTTTTCGCCTGGCGGTGGAGAGAGGTGCGCTGCCGTTCGATCTCCTGCAGCACATCCTTGACCCTCAGCAGATTATGCTCCGCGGCCTCGAGCCGACCCAGGGCGGTGTTCCGGTTCACCTTGTACGACATGGTTCCTGCCGCCTCCTCGAGGAGGGCCCGCCGGTCGGCCGGTTTTCCGTTGAGGAGGGATCCGATGGCCCCCTGCTGGATCAAGGCGTAGGGTTCCCGGCCGAGCCCGGTGTCGAGGAAGAGGCGGGTGATGTCTTTGAGGCGACAGGGATTCTGATTGAGGAGATACTCGCTCTCGCCAGAGCGATAGAGCCGGCGGGCGATGGTCACTTCGTCGTAGGGGACTGCAAGTCGACCTTGGACATTGGACAGGGTGAGGGAGACTTCAGCCATGCCGACCGGCTTCCGGTGGGCGTTGCCTGCGAAGATGAGGTCTTCCATGCGCTCCCCGCGGAGAGCCTTCGGGCTCTGTTCCCCCAGCACCCACAGCATGGCATCGATGATGTTGCTCTTGCCACAGCCATTGGGCCCTACGAGGGATGTCACCCCTGGTTGGAAATCGATGCTGACGCGGTCAACGAAGGACTTGAAACCGAAGAGGGTCAGGTTGCTGAGGTGCATGGGCCTCCGAAGAGGTCCGAAGTCCGATGTCCGAAGTCAGCGAGCCTCAGCAGGCTTTCGCCGTCAAGCCTTGGCCATGGGACTTCGGGCCGATCTCGCGAGATTTTCGGGAGGGTAACACAGGCATTCCTTGGTGTCAAGGGAAATCCCACAAAATCAAGGGGTCATTCCTGGATGGACCGCAAAATATGGGGGTTCTCTCTCAAGTAGGTGAGCGCGCGGGTGGCTGCGTTCTGCTCGGCTTCCCGTCGGCTTCCGCCCTTGCCTCTCCCAAGTGTCTGTCCGTTGACCTGTACCTCGACCTCGAAGCGGCGGGCGTGGGGCAGACCTGACAGCTTGAGGATGCGGTACCGCGGAAGCGTCTTGAGTACGGCCTGAACACCCGTTTGCAGTTCAGACTTTGCATCGAGGGAAAGGTCAGGGCTCAGCCGGGGAAGGAGATGTTGCCTGAGGAACTTCGTCACCGCCCCGAGACCCCGATCAAGAAAGAGGGCGGCGACGAGCGCCTCGAACGCAGCGGCCAGGATCGTGGCTCGCCGTCGGCCTTCCGGCTCCTCGCTTTTTCCCATACGGAGCATCCCGGGCACTCCCAGTTGAATTGCCGCCTGGGCTAACGCGTGCCGATTCACCAGACTGGCCCGGAGGCGGGTCAATTCTCCCGGGGAGAGATTTGGAAAGCGCCGATACAGGTCGAGCGCTAAGACGAGTGCGAGGACGGCGTCGCCCAAAAACTCCAGGCGCTCAAAGGCTCTCCCTTTGGCTCCGACCGAAGGGTGGGTGAGCGCGGCCCGAAGCAGCGCCCGATTCCGAAAGCGCTGCCCAAGCACCGCTTCAGCCTCTCGGAGCCACGAATCCTTCTCCCTCATTATGCATCCGATGCTACACGAATCTGGCTGCTTTTACAGCGCGTTTGATCAGGGTGACCCCCATTAACTCTTGGGTCAGGCGTAGGGGGTAAGTCTATAGGTTTACTCGGGGCATGTGGCAGGCCCGAAACGGCTATTATTTACGTTGGTCAGGGAGGGTCTTGCTACTCCTGAGATCTCGGATATGCAGATAAATCCACCAGGATTCAAGAGGGCGCCGATGCTTAGCTGAGTGCTGACGGCTCGGTCATCGATCGGCGGGTTCAGAGTTACCGTGAAGGTCGTGAAGTCTGGTACGGATCCAGTCACCTCGAGGCTTCTGCTATCTACTCGATTGCCGGTCTGGTCCTCTGTTGCTATGGCTTCGATCCGGGCTACGCTGACGTTCTTGAATTTCATGGTAACGGTTATCGGCGCAATGCCGGGGATGCGATAAATTGAGTTGCCTCCAGATCCGGTTGCAACCCAATGGGGTCCCCCCACCCTTTTGATCTTGGCGGCGATGGCGCCTTCCTCATTGCCTAACCGGCCCTGGAAGACCAGGACAAGGGACCGTTCGGAGGTGGGTGGGCTCAGAGGGAAAGCCAACACGGTGCTGTTAGCCCCTGGACCTAAGCCCAAATCAAAAGATGCCCCCTCCACAGGACTGCGGACACCATTGGCGTCATCGATGTACGCGGTGAAGGTTCCCTCCATCCTCTCACCGGATGTGTTCGTAATAATTGTCGTAAACGAATCTAGTTGAAAGCTCACCAGGAAGTCGAAGGTCCCGCGGAAGAAGTAGTCGAGGAGGCTGGCGGAATATCCTACCGCGCGAGGAATGAGGAGTCTCGCATACTCTTCGTGCACCTTATCATCATTCAGTCCACCTCGTATCTCCTGGGCAACGCCAAAAAACCGGCTCCAAAAGGATCTTTTGCTGACCGTGGCTAAGTGTTGAACGGGTTCGCCTGGGGCGTCAGCTCTCTTGCGCCAATACTTGCGATTGTTCCTCAGGTCTACCCATTCCTCGACGTCTCCAGTGCTTGGAAAAGGCGAAAAGTGGCTGTGGGATGCCTCCAGCCGATTCGCAAACACCGTATCGTCGCTGAAGAAATTCGCGTTAGAATATTCGGTGATCCCTATCCCCAATTGAGAAGTGATCGCTGGATTCGTTCCATCGTATCGATCCGTATCCCATATCCGCGCAATCGGGACAGGCGCATCAACGGCGTCTTGGCCAAGAATGGGAATATCGAGAATGGAGCGATCGGGGCGGAGGGGCGATTGGGCAAAGGACCCAAGAAACCGTTCCGTGGCTTCATCCGGCTTCTCTTCGGGCTGTGGTTCCGCCTGAAGCTCGACCCACTCCTCGTAAGGGTCACCACCGGTATGTTGATCGTTTCTGACATGGGCAGGAACTGAGGAATCAGCGATCAGGTGCATTACCTGGCCAATTGCGCGAAAGGTCTCGGCAAACCATTTCTCCCTCTCGGTTGGGCTTGCAGCAATGAGCGCGTTAATGTACGCCTTCCGTGCGTTCACCCACGAAAACCCTTGGTTGGCGTCTTGGCCCCAAAGGATCGAGGAGGTACCACTGAGAAGGCCATCGTCCAACCCAGCGTTTCGCCACGGGGAACGAAGGGGCCGGTGAAAGTGGTTGCGAGTATTCGTAACTGGCACGTCCTCGAGAGCGCCGGCTTCTCCAATCCAGTCGATAACACGCTTACCCATTATGATTTGGTTAGTTCCATTCTCGAAACTAAGATCATTTTGGAGTCGTACGTCGAGGCTTGATGCGCGGGCCGCTCCCACATTGATGGCATTATGTGTGCGATCGTGATATGCGTGGGACAAGGGTGTATAGCCCACTAGAAGGGCAAGCACAGCCGCTATTAGTCTCGTCGGTCGCCTACTCATTGCCTTGTTGGCCCCTACCGGGCGTAATAGCAGGAAGCCCAAGTTGAGCGCGTTCCTCATTAAGAGCCTTCAGTAACAGCGGCGTGTGATCATACGGAAAAGAAGGGGCAAGTCCGAGATCTAACGCCTCCTTCCGGTTTTCTACCCTTCTCATATATACACGCGTGGGATCGCGGTATCTGCGTACTCCGGGCCCTACTTCGATGCGATACGGTATATACCCCGGAGCAAAGAAGATAATCGCGGGGCTTTGCACCCGCACGACCGATGGCTCACGCGTAGTCTTCGGATGGGAGGGTACCTTGAACTTACCATCGGTGTCTGTTTGCATCTCGATGGCCGCGTGAAATTCCTCATGGATGCGCTGTGTAGTCGGCGAATAGATATCACGCTGCCAAATAAGCACCACGAGCACTCCTGCCAGCGACTTGCCTGTGTCGATGTCGAGGACCTGGCCTCTATAGTAACTATTGGAGGGCTCGCTGCCTGACGCACAGCTCCCAAGCCCAAGGGCCAGGACGACCGAAAAACACATCCAGAAATGCACCATTCTGTGCACGCTAAAAGAAAGCGATCCGCCAGATCCCATCAACATCCCTGATGAACTCTACGTTATAGGAGAATGTTACCCCGTCTTCTGTGCTCAGAAGTTCGTATTGAGCCCGGTGTCCCCGGATGGCCACAAATCGAATGCCCTCAAGTTCTTGACCAAGCGTAGGGAGAAAGGGCGCAAGTGCAGTGAAATCAAGCCGAAACTCTTCCCTGAAGTCCTGTGCAATGAACTCAAGAGCCTCCTCGATCCGCCCCTCGCGTAGAGCACCGCGCATCCCAGTCCATTTGCTCTGAAGGACGTTGTCCAGGCCAGCACGGTCGTAAACCTGGACAACCGTGCCGGCAGTAAATCGATTCCCATCAGAGTCGGTAATGGTTGCAGATGGGGTGTAGACCCCAGCTTGCGCATAGGTAAAGCTCTGCCCCTCCAGACTCGTCCCAGTGAATTCTATCAACCCGTCGCCCTCGCGGTCCAACTCGACAGCAGTGGGCACGGGGCCACCAACGAGCGAGAACGACACCCGCAGCGGCGCTACGCCACTTGCTGGACTCGCCCGGAGCGTGACTGCAGGTGTCGGCGCCGTTGCGACCGTGACCACGATGCTCTGGGTGGCGCTGGCGCCCGTGACTGTCGTCGCAATGGCGGTCAGGGTCGTCGTCTCGGGGCTCACTGGCACGTGAGCGGCGAAGGTATTGCCCACAACGGCGGCAGGAGACGAGTTGACGGTGACGCCGACTTCGAGGCCGCCGGCGTCCACGAGGCCACGCACCAAGACAGAGTCGGCCGTAACCGTGGCGCCGGGGGTGGGGTCGGTGATCTGTACGACGAGGACGATGCTGGGGGGTGGCGGGGTGGTCTGCTGCTGGGTGGGCGCGAGGGCTGCGGCGCTTGTTAGGCCTTCACCCTTGGCCCCCGTGGCATAGACCTTAAGCTGATTGACCTGGTCAGGGAGGAGAGGCACATCGAGGCTGAAGCGGCCTTCACTGTTTGGGAAGGTGGTCACCTCTTCCTGGCCACCGCGGACCGTGATGCGCGCCTCCGGCTCCGTGGTGCCCGCCAGGGTGACCTGGGCCTCACGGGTTGTTGCCGGGTGGTCTGCGAGCGAGGGCGGAGCGGGCGCGAGGAAACGGTAGATCCGGCCGGCCTTCGGATCCGTCACGTAGAAGTTACCCTGGGGATCGAATGTCAGGCCCCAGGGTCGCTCAAAGTCCTGCGCAAAGCGGGTGAAGGTTCCGTCGGGGGCGACCTTGAGCATCAGGCCGCCGTCTTTCGGTGTCTCAGGGTCTTTTTTGACCGCCAGGAAGAACTGTCCGAGGACATCCCGCACGAGCCCCTTGGGGCGCTTGAAGCGTTCTTCGACGAGGACGTTCGCGTCACCATTGGCCTCAATCTGAAAGAGGGTCCCTTTGAGTGGGGGCTCCTTGGGTTTAAAGCCTTTGGCCACGACGGTGAGGGTCCCCGCCTCATCGGCCACGACGCCGGAGGGGCGCCGAAAACCTGGGTGTGAGGCGAGAATCTGTCCATCCTCGGCATTGATGCGAGACACCGTCCCCCGGAAGGCTTCAGGCGGCTCCTCCGTTTCCTCGTCCTCTTCGGCGTCAGCAGCAGGGGCGTCCTCGGTGCCTTCGTCGTCGTCCGGCTCGACCTGCTGCTCTTCCACTGCGGGATCCTCCTGGGACCGGAGACCGCCCCGGGTCGAGAGGAGGAGGCGGTTGTCTCTATCGAACGCGAGCTGCTTCGGCTTCCGGAAGTTCTCAGCGACGATGCTCACGCTCCCGTCGTTGGGGGTGCGCTTCAGCAGCACGCCCTTCGACCAGGCCCCCTCCTGGTGTTCCTGGAAGGCGTCCGCAACGACATAGAACGTGCCATCCTCCCCCCGAACGAGCCCCCGTGGTTGCTCCAGCCGTTCGAGGAGAATCGTCAGACTCCCGTTGGAGGCACGCTGCCAGAGGCGGCCCTCCTTGCGGTCCGTGAAAAAGACCGTCCCGTCGGGATCGACGGCCACACCGGTCGGGGCGAGGAAGCCGTGGACCAAGAGTTCAAGGGGAGCTTTGCCGGTGGGCGTTTTGGGCACGTCGGCTCTGACGGAGACGAGCACGAACGTCGCCAGCAGGAGGAGAAGCGTGAAGAGCGAGAGTCGCCGGAGTGCCATGCGGCCCTTCCTGATACGGGTTCAGGGCAACCCGCAAGCAGGGCTCCACAACACTCACACCGCTACCAGCGGCCATCTGCATTGTCAACATCAATGTTGGGGATGGAAGCGCTTGCGCTGCAAATTCCTCGACAACATGTCACATAGCGACAGAATGCCACCTCGCTTTCGGAGTTTTCCGACGTTGCAATCAGAGAAAGAGGGCGAGGCAGATGGGCGCTCAGCGGTTGACAGGGTCGGCGGCGAGCCCGAGAGTGTGTTATTGTGGGGCCCGACCCGCAACTGCCCCTTGATCCGAGGTGCACCCGTTGGCGAAAAGGCCGCGCCCACACAAGGTAATCGAGCGACACGAAACGGTACGGTCGGCGCTCAGGCAGGTACTCAGGGAGGGCCCGCTCACCGCTCGTGAACTCTCGGCCCGCGTCCGGATCAGCGAGAAAGAAGTCTCCGGCCACCTCGAGCACTTAGCGCGCTCGCTCAGGCATAGCGGCGAGCGCTTGCGTGTCGAACCGGCGCAATGTCTCGCCTGTGCATTCGTCTTCAAGGAGCGCACGCGACTGACCAAGCCGTCCAAGTGTCCGGTGTGCAGGAGTGAGCGGTTGGACCCACCGCGCTTCGTCATTCTCGCAGGAGGGCCAGACGACCGTCGCTGATGGACATTGGGGATAGATCTACATAAGACCGCCCTCGCGGGCCGTGCTGTGCCCGGAGGGCGTCTGGATGCCTGGGGCGCGGTCGGATGTGCTGACGGTTAAGATGTCTCCTACCCATCTGATGCCAATGTGGTCAATAAGTTAGCCTGCCTTGGCTTCGCTGTCAACGATCTCGTGGCTTGGAGGTGTCGCATGACTAAAACGGCAACGCTTGACAGGGAAGGGGTGGGGCGGTAGCATAGGATGAAACGGGAACGCGATGATGGGGACAACGATGTCTTCGAACAAGATCGTGAAGGTGAGCGACGCGGATTTCGATCAGAAGGTCGTCAAGACCCAAGGGCTGACCATCGTCGATTTCTGGGCCGAGTGGTGTGCCCCCTGCCGCATGATCGCGCCGCTCCTCGAAGAGCTGGCCGATGAATATTCCGGAAAAGTGACGATCGCAAAGCTGAACGTCGACGAGAACCCTCGGACGGCCGCCCGTTATGGCATCCGGAGCATTCCAACGCTCCTCCTCTTTAAAGGGGGCGAGCGGGTCGATCAGGTCATTGGCGCGGTGCCCCGGAATGTCATTCAGTCCAAAATCGGCGCGCACCTCGAGTAATGCCCTTCCAACAGCACCCTCGGCCCCTCGCTCCGGGGCTCTCGCGGCGACCCTGTTCGGCGGCTTACGGCCCGGGTCCCTCCGTGTTCACGATCCGTGCAACGGAGTCGGGCACGGATCGCGCCTCGGTTTCCCAGGCCGTCGCCTGCCGAGGGACCCCACCGCTTTCGCCAATGTCGCTCGGGACCTGCAGGCGCTGTTGCCGTGGCGGGACCCCGGCCGGTCCGAAGGACGCCGAACTCCTTCGGGACCGCATACCATTGCCCGCTCATGGCACGCTTGACCCTTCCTTTTGTTCATGCTAACTTATCGTGCCCTAGCTACAGGAGTCATTGATGTATTACCCGTCCCGGAAGGCATTCAAGGCAAAGGCCCGCCTGGGAAACCTGATTCCGGTCTACCGCGAGGTCCTGGCCGATACCGAGACGGCCGTCTCGGCCTTCTTGAAGATCAAGGGGGGAGACTACGCCTTTCTCCTCGAGAGCGTCCAGGGGGGGGAGAAGTGGGCCCGCTTCAGTTTCATGGGGCGGAATCCCTCCTTGGTGATCCGGACCAAGGGAAGTCAGGCAACGCTTTCGAGGCCTGGCGTGCCTCCGGAGCAACGCAGGATCAGCAACCCGCTGGATCTCGTCAAGGAAGTCCTCAGTATCTACCGACCCGCCAAGGTGGAAGGCCTGCCACGGTTCTTCGGCGGCATGGTCGGGTATCTGTCCTATGATACCATTCGCTTTTTCGAAGCCCTGCCGGACCGCACCGAGGATGATCTGGCGCTGCCCGATGCGTTGTTTATGCTCACCGATACGCTGCTCATCTTTGATAACCTGCGTCAGCGGATCCAGGTGGTTTCCAATGCGTATGTCCCCGACACCGCCACCAGCACCGCCGAGGCCGCCTATGATCTCGCCTGCTCGAAGATCGAAGCACTGGTCGCCGATCTCCGCAAGCCGCTGGATCAACCCCCCGTTACCCCGGTGGCATCCCGCTCTCCGGGGGTGACGTCGACGTTCACCCGCGAGCAATTCTGTGGGGCGGTCCAGAGGTGCAAGGAGTATGTGGCGGCGGGGGACGTCATCCAGGCCGTCCTCTCCCAGCGGTTCGAGATCAAGACAACGGCCCAGCCCTTTGACGTGTACCGGGCCCTGAGGATCATCAATCCCTCCCCGTACATGTACTTCCTCCACCTCGGAGACCTGTCGCTGGCCGGGAGTTCTCCCGAGGTCCTGGTGCGGCTGGAGGAGGGGCAGATCGACCTGCGTCCCATCGCCGGGACCAGGCCCCGAGGCGGAACCGAGGACGAGGATCGCGCCCTGGCGACCGAGCTTCTCGCGGACCCGAAGGAGCGGGCAGAGCATATCATGCTCGTCGATCTCGGGCGCAACGACGTCGGCCGGGTCTCCGCCACGGGGAGCGTCGAGGTCAACGAGCTGATGGTGATCGAGCGGTACTCCCACGTCATGCACATCGTGTCGAATGTGCGGGGGCGAGTCCGGGAGGGGCAGGATGCCTTTGATGTGCTCCGCGCCTCGTTTCCCGCCGGCACCGTGTCCGGGGCCCCGAAGATCAGGGCGATGGAGATTATCGAAGAGCTCGAGCCGGTGAAAAGGGGTCCGTATGCGGGAGCGATCGGCTACATCAGCTTTTCGGGGAACATGGATACGTGCATCACCATCCGCACGGTCCTGTTCGCGAAGGAGCGGGCCTGGATCCAGGCGGGAGCCGGGATCGTGGCCGACTCGGAGCCCGAGCGGGAGTACCAAGAGACCCTGAACAAGGCGGCGGCCATGCTTCGAGCCGTGGAGATGGCCGAGGCAGGCCTCGTTGTGGAGAGTGGCTAGTGCGCGAAGCGCCATGGTACTGCTGATCGACAACTACGACTCCTTTACGTACAACCTGGCTCAGTATCTCGGGGAGCTTGGCGAAAAGGTCCAGGTCGTGCGCAATGATAAGATCACCGTGGAGGAAGTGGAACGCCTTCGCCCGGCGCGGATCGTCATCTCCCCTGGGCCTTGCACCCCGACCGAGGCGGGAATCTCGGGCCAGGTGATCTCCCACCTCGCCGGCCGCATCCCCATTCTCGGGGTGTGTCTGGGGCACCAATGTATCGGAGCCGCATTCGGGGGAAGGATCGTTCGGGCCGGACGGCTGATGCACGGGAAGACCTCCCTGATCCGTCACGACGAGCGCACGGTCTACCGGAATCTGCCGAACCCCTTCGAGGCGACCCGCTATCACAGCCTTCTGGTGGAGCGGGAGAGTTTTCCCGCCTGCCTCGAGGTCTCGGCGGAGACGGCCGAGGGGGAAATCATGGGGCTTCGCCACAGAGAGCACCTGGTGGAAGGGGTCCAGTTTCACCCGGAGTCGATCCTGACCCGGGTAGGCAAGGATCTTTTGCGAAACTTCCTCAGGCTATAAACCTGACCGGATG
>Ga0209323_10002069_pt1 | contig 13275 bp, 15 predicted proteins | sample Rifsed19ft2_FD_184014 | JGI IMG/M metagenome (GOLD analysis project Ga0209323, IMG submission 184014) | Soil microbial communities from Rifle, Colorado, USA - sediment 19ft 2 (version 2) | ecosystem: Environmental > Terrestrial > Deep subsurface > Rock core/Sediment | place: Rifle, Colorado...
AAAATTGCATGAAGCAGAGGAGTCTGTCAGTAAGGCCATCAAGCTTGACCCCTTTAATTCTCTTTATATGGCTGAACTCGGCCACATTTACCTGGAACTCGGTCTAAACTTAAGGGCAAAAAACACCCTTGAAAAAGCAATAAAATTTGACCCCTCCAATGAAAGGGCAACAGAGGGCCTACAAAAAATGGGGAACCGTTAGTTTTCGATATGTTTTTCTATTTCCAGATAACCGGGAGGAAGTCTTTGACCTAAATCTGGATGCACATACCCTTGATCTCCTTGAAGATATACCGGAAGAATTATCCTCCTCGACACGTCTTGATTTCCACCAATGCCAAAATTGTCAACTTACTATTCAGAAACATCCCAACTGTTTTGTATCTACACGTTTAGTAAAAATTCTGGTGCGAGAGAGGGGAGTTGAACCCCTACGGTGTTACCCACTGGATCCTAAGTCTAAAAACAGCCTTTTTGTGTAAACTCTATAAGCCCTTGATTATAAGGATTTATTCTTTATTATCAAGGGCTTTCTCTTTTTCTCAATGTTGGCAGGAATTGGGGTAAATTGGAAGGTTTTTAGGGCTGATGGTTACAAAATGGTTACAGTTTTTGATGAGGCATTGGGAAGACCTGGGTCCCTTTAAAATAAATTATTAATATTATTAATTATTCTATAAATAATTTTAAAGTATCATAATGATACTTTTTGTTATCATATAAATAATGGATGGTAGCAGGGCTGTCCTTGATATTTGTTATAATGGAAGCAAATGTCAAAAAAGAATTCTCGCCCGAGGGCAAGAGATAAGGGTACTCCTCATTATAACCTTAATGAATTCAAAGAAATTTTAAGAAATGAGAATACGGCGGTTGTTACCGATATAAGCATTGAAGGGGCAAATAAGTTAGAGTTATCAAGATATGAACTTATCGAAATTGTGCTTAATTTAAAAAGCTCAGATTTTTATAAATCTATGACACATTATTTGAATTATAAACTTTGGCAGGATGTCTATAGGCCCTTTTATAAGGAGAAAAGACTATATGTAAAGATTCAAATAGTAGATGATAAAGCTGTAGTAGTTGATTTTAAAGAAGCTTGATAGCAGAATAATCAATCAGAAAAGGAGGTTTCCATGCATAAAGCTGGCGATAAATGTCCGATTTGTGGCATAGGTAAGATAGGAGAAAAAGTATTAAGAAAAACATTTGAATATAAACATAAATCATACACAATTCCTGATTATCAAACATTTATGTGTGATACCTGTGGAGAATCTTTTACAAGTAATGAGGCAAGCAAAAGAATAGAGAAAGAATTAACGGACTTTAGAAGAAGTGTAGACGGATTACTAACTTCTCATCAAATTAAAATATTACGCAAAAAGTTAGGCAAAACTCAGGAAGAGATGGCAACACTCTTGAAAGTCGCACCTAAAACTTTTGCAAGATACGAAAATGGACAAGTAACGCAAAGTAGAATAATGGACCAGTTTCTAAGGTCTCTTGATGCTTATCCTATAATAATTAGATCTCTCGAAAAAGAGGAAAGATATGAAGAAATAATAAGAACAGAGATACAGATTCAGAAAAAAAGGGAAACTTCTTATGAAAAAGAAGAAAGCCGATTTAAATCGTACGGGGATTTCTGCTATGCAACAGCAGCGTAAAGAATTTCACATGTCATTCGTAGACTTTCGTATTCTAAGTATTAATTTTAATATTAACGATAAAATTTCTGTAGAAAAAAAACCTGTACCTATTGTAGCTATTATAGGGACTAAGCACAATTATGAAAAAGAGAATAAAGAATTACAAGTCTTTTTAAAGGTCGAAATAAAAGATGATAAAATGCCTTTTGCGATTTTTATTGAAGGTAAAGGTATTTTCAAATTTAAAAAAACTCCGAGTGAAGCAGTATTAAAAAAAGTGTCTAAGATAAATTGCCCTGCAATTATTTTCCCTTACGTCAGAGAGACAATAGCGGATATTACTCGCAGAGCTGGTTTCCCACCTCTACACCTAAACCCTGTTAATTTTGTAGCTTTTGCAAAACAGAGTGCATCAAAAAGAAAAAATATTTGAACTCAGGGGATAGGTAGCTCCCGAAAAGGCTAACTCCTACAGTCTGTTCTGATAGAATAGAAAGGGAATGCCACACAGGAAAGTGGTAATGGAAATGAAAAAGGGAAATCTTCAGAAAGCCCTATTAATCTTTTTTCTTCTTATCTTTATTATTCCTGCAGCTTATGCCAAAGTCCCGGACATCGTTCTCAATCAAACGAAGGCAGTTGTAACCATTTATATCAATGATAAAGAAGGAAAGCAGATTACCACGGGAACAGGTTTTATCATTGATAAAAATGGAATTATTGCAACCAACTACCACGTTATTGAAAAATGGCTTGAGGTTTTAGAGAGTACACTCCTTGTCAAGATGGAAAACGGTGCTTATTTCCCTATAGAAGAACTTCTTGCTTCTGATAAGGATAACGATATAGCTTTGTTTAAAGTTGAAGGTAAAGAACTTCCAACGGTAAAAATTGCCTCAGACTATAAACCTAAACAAGGGGATGGCATTGTTGTTATAGGTAGTCCTATGGGATTGGAAACAACTGTCTCAGATGGGATTATAAGTAATGTTCGAGGAAAGCATGGACTCATTCAGATAACCGCCCCTGTTTCAATGGGGAGCAGTGGAAGCCCAGTATTTAATTTGAAAGGTGAGGCTATAGGTATTGCAACCTTCCTCATTGAAGGGGGACAAAATCTCAATTTCGCAATTCCCGTCAAGTATGTTAAAAACTTATTTGAGGAATCTAAAAAGCCTAAAAAATATGGCACTTTTACACCGTTAGAAAAAAAAGAAGCACCAGCTCCTGAAGCCCCCGCACCAGCTCCTGAGCCTTTAAACGAACTTGAGAAGGCCAAAGCAGAAGCAAAGAAAAATCCAAATAGTGCAGAGGCACATTATAACCTTGGTCTTGCTTATAGCAATTCAGATATGTATAAAGATGCAATTGAGGCATACAAGCAGGCAATAAGGATAAATCCTGATTATGCAGATGCACATAATAACCTTGGTATTGCCTATGGCAGAGATTTAGGCATGTATAAAGAGGCGATAGATGCTTTTAAGCAAGCCATACGGATTAAGCCCGATTATGCAGAAGCACATAATAATCTTGGTGTTACCTATGGCAAGTTAGGTATGTATAAAGAGGAAATAGAGGAATTTAAACAAGCAATAAGGATTGAACCTGATGATGCAAGTGCTCATTATAACCTTGGGGTTACTTATGCCAATTTAGATATGTATAAAGAGGCAATAGAGGCATACAAACAGGCAATACGTATAAAACCTGATGATGCAGAAGCACATAATAACCTTGGTGTTACCTATGGCAAGTTAGGCATGTATAAAGAGGCGATAGAATCATATAAACAAGCAAAAAGGATTAAGCCTGATTGTACAGAGGCTCACCATAACCTTGGTCTTGCCTATTTAATGATAAACGACAGAGGCTCTGCCTTAGAGGAATATAAGATATTGAAAGAACTTGACCCTGAAAAAGCAAATGAACTGTTTAATTTTATTTATAAATAATTTTAGGGGATAGGGTAGCTCCCGAAAAGGCTAACTTTAAGCCCTGCCCCTGACAATTTAGGAGAGACCACCTGGAGAAGAGAATGGAAAAGGAAAAGACAAAGAAAGTTGATTCTATCAAAGCTGATCTTGATAAATTCTATACAGATTTAAAGAATGGCAAAAGTTTCATAAAAGCCTTTGTAGAAGCCTCGGGACCTCTTACAAAATACATACTCAGTAATGAGAATCAAAACCCTAAGAATAAAGAAAATCAAAAAACTTTAAAAACTTCTAAGAAAAGAGTTGTTTACGATACAGGATGGGATTCGGGAAGGGGTAAAAGAGGACAAGGTAAAAAATGGAATGTTCTTAATGAGGCATGGGAGATATTATTCAATGCTAAAAACCTCATTAAAAAGTACGGCGTAAAAATGGATAGCGCAAGTTTAACAAAGCTACTTAGGGATGTTTTCCATGAACTGATTATTTTAGAAAAACCTGCAGAGAAAATTTTGCCATTACAATTAGTGGCGAAAGATCATTCAGAAAAAGGATTAAAGTTAGTAAAATATTGTCTTATTACTTTCTTTAAAGTAATAGAAATGTTTCATAGCTCTTTTGGTAGTACCAGTAATACAAAAACAAAAATTGTAACGACCATGTTATCTAAATATTATCCCTCATATTATGTTGAAATGAAAACAAAAGGGAAAAAGTTTACAACAGTGAGTATAGGAAGGCACGTGAAATATTTCCGAAAGAAATACCAAAAAAAGAAACCTTTTAAAAGTATTGATGTTATTGCATATCTGTGTTTTATCTACTGTTGTATTTATGTTTCTCTGGATATAGGTTTGTTACAGAGAAAACAGAAAGCAGTAGAAGATATCAAAGAAATTCTACACCCCTTTTTGCCTACTGACCAAGATGCCATAATAAGGTATTTAGGGAATAAGTTTCTTGACCCCCTAAAGAGTGCCTATATAGAATTTTGTACAAGAGAACTCTCCAATATTGAGAAAAATAAATCCCGCTTTATATAACCATCAGACGTTTATTTTCTATCTTTCCAAACTCCTCTGATACAGAGCATTTTGACCTTTTAGAATCTTCTATATGGTCAAGTAAATAACTTCCATCAAGGATATTCTATTTTATAAGGGATTCTTTTAAATAAGAACCAAGACAAAGATGAAGAACACAGAGACGATAGAGACGCAAGAATTCACAGATAATATCATAGTAGCCTACCTTGATTATAAAGAATTCTTAGTCAAAGCTAAAACTGGTGGAAAGCTTGTCTCTTTTACCGTTTCGGGTCCAAACCTAACCGCTACAATACAAGAATTTTATAACAATCCGAAAGTACCAATTCAAAATTTTATTCAAAGCTATAGAAAAATCCGGAGCATGATATTCAACATGAAGGGTTGTAATAGGAGAAATCAATGAAGGGGTTGAAAACAACTCTCGATTATGCCCTATGGTATGTCTCAAAGGGATTCAGCGTTATTCCTCTAAAGACAAAGCGCAGAGAGAAGGAATAAAGAAGATGAGTTTTCAAAAACCTGATATTGTTAGCGTGCTTGAAAATGAGGGCTTTGAGCTAAAACAAAAAGGTAAATACCTCTGGACTCTGTGTCCCCTCCACTCTGAAAAGCATCCTTCATTTAAAGTTGATTCTGAGAAACAGAGTTTTTATTGTTTCGGTTGCTCATTTGGTGGAGATGTTGTTTCATTCATTCAAAAATACAAGAACCTATCCTTCAAAGAAGCACTTCGGTATCTCGGCATCAATGGCAAGCCTTACAAGCCTGACACAAAAGAACTAAAGAAACGTGAGCTATTGCAGAGATTCAGGGCATGGTGTAATGACTACCTTAGTGACTTGTGTTCACTAATACGATGCCTCTGGAAAGCAAAGCAGAAAGCAAAGACAGAAGAAGATGTAAAAAGACTGGCTGAGTTTTACCATCGAGAAAGTATATGGCTATATCAAATGGAGATATTGCAGGGTGATGGTGACCAAGCTAAATTCAAGCTATATAAAGAGGCAGTCTTTGGAAACTAAAAAGGCATTTGACCTGAAAGAAGAATTATACGGGTTGGATCAGGAAAAAGAAGTTAAAAAGAATACCGTTTCCCAAGCGGATAAGCTTATCAAGATAGCCAGTAACTTTAAATTATTTCACGATGACACAAAAGAGGCATATGCTTTTGTAAATAATGAAGCGATAAAGGCAAGAGGTAGTCAGTTTAAACAACTACTTGCTAAGGGACTATGGCAGGCAGAGAATAAAGCACCAAATACGGATGCCATTTACCAGGCATTAAATGTCATCGAAGCGAAAGCGATCTTCGATGGAGAATGTATAAAGTTACACAACAGAGTTGCAGAGTATGAAAGCAAATTCTTTTACGACCTTTGCAATGGCAGGACTGTAGAAATAACAAAGCTTGGTTGGAGTATTGTTGATACTTACCCTATTCTCTTTAAACGTTATCCGCACCAACAAAAACAGGTAGAGCCTCAAAAAGGTGGAGACATTCAGAGGCTGTTTAACTTTCTTAATGTAAAAGAAAAGAAGCACCGAATTTTGAGCCTCGTTTATCCCATCAGTTGCTTAGTGTCTGATATACCTCATCCAATCTTTCATTCATGGGGAGATAGAGGATCCGGTAAAACAACACAGTCTGTCGTCTATAAGAGGCTTTTAGACCCCTCTAAACTTGATGTATTGATTACACCGAGAGACCATGGTGAGTTAGTTCAGATATTGGAACACCATTACCTTTGCTTATTTGATAACCTTTCATCTTTCCCTAACTGGTTATCAGACCTTCTTTCACAGGCTTGCACCGGCGGCGGATTCTCAAAGAGAAGGCTATACACTGATGATGAAGATGTTATTTACCAGATTATGCGCTGTATCGGTCTAAATGGCATTAATTTGCTCATATCAAGACCAGACCTTATGGACAGAACTATTCTACTGCACCTTGAGAGGATTGAACCGGATAAGCGAAAAGAATGGAAGATATTGCTACAGGAATTTGAAGCTGAGAGACCATATCTTTTAGGTTGCTTCTTTGATGTCCTTTCAAAGGCTATGACGATTTACCCCTCAGTGAGGCTATCAAACTTACCAAGAATGGCAGATTTCATGACCTGGGGAGTAGCGATCACTGAGGCATTAGGTTACAAAGCAGAAGACTTCATAGAAGCATACCAAGCAAATATACAGTCACAAAATGCAGAGATAGTAAACAGTAATACCCTGGCTCAGGCTGTCCTAAATTTCATGGCAAATAAAGATAAATGGGAAGGAACAGTCAGCGAGGCATATAAAGAACTTAGTGATTTGGTTACCGTTACAAGAGAGGATTCGACTTTCCCGAAACATTCAAACAAGCTCCGGAAGCAGTTAGAGAGGATCAAATCCAACCTTTTGGATTACGGTATCAAATTTACCATCGCTGATTTTAATACAGGAAAAGGCGTTCCTATATCCTTCCAAAAGATAGAAAAAGTATCTTCAGTATCTTCAAAACGCACTGAAACTAATCATATCAATGACTTACAGGCTGAAGATACTTTTAAGATACCTGAAGATACTCATTATGTATGTTCAGGACATAACCCATTAAAAAATAACGACTTTGAAGATACTGAAGATACTGAAGATAAAATTCCTATTCTTTTGGAGGCTAAATGTAATCAATGCATAAGGGAACAGACCTGTATGTTATTACCAGGGCAGAGTGCGCTTTGCGGAGGGCCTTTCTGATGGCAATTCTCATAATTAAGCTTATATGGGGAGAGGGCTACCTTCTATTAGGGGGTAAAGGTAGCCCGATATGGGGTAATGGTAGAAAAGATATCAAAAAACTTTTAAGGATGTCAACCCGAAAGGAAGAATCTTTCTTTTTTATGTTTGCAGTGATTTGCAGTAAATTTGCACTATGGGTAAAAAAAGCTTAACAACAGAGGAAAAGGAACTGGTTAAACTCCTCTCTGCTAAAGGAGAAAGTTGTTATGCAATATCTCTGCAAGTCAAAAGGTCTCCTCACACGATTAAGAAGTATCTTTCTGAACCTGAGACTTCCATTGAGGTGCAAGAAAAGAAACAGGAGTTAAGCGATATGTTTGAAGACGTAGCCAGACGAATGATCCAGAGCGTTACTGATGAGAGCATTGAAAAACTGGATGCTTATAAGAAGACCCTTTCTGCAGGCATAGCGACAGATAAGATGAGGCTTCTGAGAGACCAAAGCACAGATGACACTAAAACCATCTACAATTTCATCCGGGAAATCAAAATTCAAATGGACAATGTGGGAGGGAATAAGCCTGAACCAATAGACATTACCCCTAATAATGAGGATTCCTTACCACCTAAAGAGGCACAATTATTGAGCATAGATGGCAATAGCAGCCGTGAACAGTCCGGGGAAACAGAATGAGTTCTTTTGTGGGGGGGATTTACAGGGTGGATATATCGAATTTCATGACCCCCGCTATCCCCCCAGGCCAGGGGTACATTGAATGTTTGTGGATATATTTATATAGCAGAGGCATAAGGACATTGAAGCGGTCATAAAAGAAGCCTTAAGTAGGTATGAGAAAGGCAGACAAGATCATGGAAAACTTGACCTATCCATTGACAAGAGGGACTTCCTCAGTGAGGCAGAAAAAGAACTATTGGACTGGTATCAACTACTGCGTGTTTCAGATACTCAGACTAAGAAGGTTAAGAGGTTAAAAACCAGGAATTTATGGTTACAAAACGGTTACATACCCATTGTAGAGCAAGGAAAGACAAGGCTTTATGAAGGCGCAGGGGATAACAAATCCAGTGCGTAAACGCCTATATTCTGTTAAAGATGCTTCTGAATATCTTGGTAGAAGTGTCTGGGCAGTAAGAGAAATGCTATGGGCCGGTAAACTTCCTTATATCAAAGATGGTCGGAGAATCCTTCTCGATATTCAGGATATGGATTCATGGATAGATAAAAACAAGACTCAATTCACTTATTAATATGACTCATGTATTGTGCTTTTTATGATTTTGTAGGATAAATACTTACTAATAAAATAGCTTGAATCCTACAAAAAAATCAGAAAATTTCGGATACTCTTATATCTGATATAAATTGAGAATAAGGGTAGTGTAATTGAGATGATTTTTTTTATGTTTGACGAAAATGTGTCTACTGGAAACATCGAGCTATTTCATAAGGAAGTAAAAGTATTTTTTGAAAAACGTTAAAGTGGTAAAATTTGCAATAAAATTAAAAAGTTATTCCCAAGCCGATATTTAATGTTACTGAGGTATCAAATAGGCATAGATGTTGCTTGAAAAATACAGAAGCTCCTCACGAGAGGAAGAGGAGATATGGGCAAACAACTTTCGGTAATCTCATCGCTTGACAGGGTATGCTGTTTTTGTTAGAGTGAGAACTATCAAAAAGAGGAGGTGTCATGTTATTAGAAAAGGGACTATTAAGTGAGGAAGAAGATAGAGGATAGGATTTCTTTCAAAAAATAGATATAAAGGGAACCGAATTAATGGTTCCCTTTTTTGTTGAGGTTGACTAAAATGCTTATTGCTTTTTTTAAATCACATGAAGATAAAGAATGTGATTGCGAAATCGTCAAGTTTGTAGATAGAATCTGGGTCGAAAAAAAAGGCGATTTAAAATGTATTAGAACCCTTATGATTCATGTTAAAAATGGAAGCACTATCCCTCTGAAATATATCAGAATCCTTACCCCTTTCAGGGAAATTCCCGAACTATCAGACATGACAGAGACCTGCTTGGATCAAAACTTTCTTTTCAACGGATTTTCAACCGGAGGATATAAAATTCGTAGTTCCAATCCCGAGCAACATTATGGAATAATTTCCTATGACTATTTTCAAAATGTTAAGGTTTACACAGATAGTGAGGTCAAGTCTTATCAAAGTCCAACAAAAAATTATAAGACAATAGCTATTGACTTTCCAAAACATCCCATCGTTCCTGGGGAATTTCGCTTGCTCCGATTTTCCTTTAGTATCACCTCTATTCTTGATGCATTGTTCCCAAGAGTTTACAGCTTTATGTTGGATTATTTTAATAATAAATCACCCTATATTGAGGATTGTAGATTACTCAATATTCAAGAGTTAGAGGTCCCAGTTAATAAGTTGTTCAATAAAGAAAAAAAACAAGGAGGTTTTGATATTTTTGTATATTTACCTCCAAATCTATCATGCACAAATTTTAATGCAACTACTCAGCTGACATCAAAGCATTTACCAGATGGGAAGGAATCGAAAACATCTACCCAAAAGTTTATTTGGAGAGCGAGAAATATATTTCCGGATGATATGGTAACTCACCTCAAAATAGGTATCACTCCTCTATCAATCAATGGACTCCTCAATGACCCTTTTGAAATGGAAGAAATTCGAGGTGCTATCTCTACCCTGAAAGATGATACAGCTACTCTTAAATCTGAGAGTAAAAAAGCTTTGAAGATTGGTATTATAGCTTTGATTTTCAGCATCATAAGTTTGATGATTGTTTTTTATGATTCTATCAAGAATTTGATATTAAGCATTTTTGGCATAAAAGCATAAATCAATAGAGGCTTGTTTTTTAGTACCTTTGAATAACACTGCAAAAAGGCTTCTTAAAAACCCAGTGGGTAGCGAGTAACTCGCTACTTTTTTGACATTGGAAAAACCCATTCGTGTAGACCTTATACTATAAAGTTTTATCATAAAGTAGAAGTGTTTTTTTCTTGACTTTTAAGGCTACCAATGGTATATTTAACCTGTGATGTCTATTGAACTTAAAAAATGGCGTGAGAAACATTCTCTAACTCAGAACCAATTGGGGGGACTTTTAGGTGTTACTAAAACCTGTGTCTATAGATGGGAAGCAGAATTAAGACATATTCCGTCATTCCTCCACTTAGCCCTAAAGTGGCTGGAATCAAAAGGAGGTGAGACAAAGACAAAGGGTAAGAAAAAGAAAAAGGAGGTGAAAAGGTAAATGGGAACTTTATATCTCAGAGGCAAAACATGGTGGATCAAATACTATAGAAACGGTAAGCCTTATTTTGAAACCACTCGTACTCAAAAAGAGACAGAGGCTAAAAGAAAACTCAAACAGAGAGAAGGGCAGATAGCAGATGGTAAATTTCCTGGCCTGAGAGTAGAGAAGATTCTCTTTGATGAACTTGCACAAGACCTGATTAATGATTACAAACTGAATGGTAAAAAGTCTCTTGATAGGATAGGACACAGCCTTAAACATCTCAATGGTTACCTCATAGGGTTAAGGGCTTCTAACATCTCTACAGACCTGATACAAAAATACATAGTCAAAAGACAAGAGGAAAAAGCTGAGAATGGAACGATTAACAGGGAGCTATCAGCATTAAAGAGAATGTTCACGTTAGGATCAAGGCAGACACCACCAAAAGTTATCAATATCCCTTATATCCCTAAGCTCAAGGAAAACAATGTAAGGACTGGATACTTTGAGCATAACGAATACCTGAATCTCAAGGATGCCCTACCCGATTATTTAAAGCCTATCCTTACTATGGGCTACTACACAGGAATGAGAAAAGGGGAGATACTATCACTCACATGGGATAAGGTGAATCTTCTTGAAGGTAAGATAACTCTTGATGCTGGAACTACAAAGAATGATGAAGCAAGGATCATCTACCTTACAGGTGAACTTTATGAGGCTATTCATAGACAAAGAGCTATCAGGGATAAGCATTATCCGCAATGCCCTCATGTGTTCTTCAGGAATGGACAAAAGATTAAAGATTTCAGATGTGTATGGGATAAAGCCTGTAAGGAAATAAAGCTTGAAGGCCGTATATTCCATGATCTGAGAAGGACAGCAGTTAGAAACATGGTGAGAGCCGGTATCCCTGAAAAAGTAGCTATGAAGATTTCAGGACATAAGACAAGGGCTGTCTTTGACCGCTACAACATAGTGAACGAGGCAGACTTAAGGAGAGCATCTGAGAAAGTATCCATGATGCACCAAAACACGAAAGAAAAGTTACAGACAGTTACAAATGGTTACAAAATGGTTACAATCGGCCAAAATGAGGAAAAAGAGGAACAATGGATAAGCACTGTAACTCATTGATTTTAAAGGTAATGCGAGAGAGGGGAGTTGAACCCCTACGGTGTTACCCACTGGATCCTAAGTCCAGCGCGTCTGCCAGTTCCGCCACTCTCGCAGTTCACTTCTTGTATCCGATAGGGGGAGAAATTGGAAGACCAGTTTCATAGATTTTATGGGGGAATATCCCTTTCTCTGCCATGCCTTCATAGGGAGTAGTAGCCTTATTTGACCGTGCCATTGAGATAAAAATACCCAAATGGTCTTTAACTCCGATATCTGCAACATAATCTCTTCCAGGATGAACATCCAAATATAAGTCCCCTATCCTTTTGTCCACAGTCAAATCAAGGTAACTATTTGCATTCATACCATCAAAATCAACATCTGTAACGTCATAGAGCCTGATAGTTATGTTACCTTTATGCCCTGCTAAGGTATCCTCACTTACTTCCCAGTAAATAAACAACTTCCTCGGGTCAACAGTCATGAGGGCAACAGCGTCTTCACCGTATTCTTCAGGGATGATCCCCTTTGGAAGAGGTGGATATATCTTTTTTCTTACAGGGGCTAACATTTTCTCGGGCTTTTTGAGTACTGCCTTTTTCGGTAAGGCAACCTTTTTAACCTTAACCGTCTTTGCAGGTTCTTTAATGACCTTCTTTACTTCAAGCTTTTTCTCTATCTTTTTGGCAATCTTCTTAACTTTTACTTCTTTTTTAACTTTAATCTTTGCCTTTATCCTTTTTGTCTCCTTCTTAACAGGCTTCCCGGTGACCTTCTTTTTTACCTTAGCTTTAACCTTTTTCGTCTCTTTTGGAGCAGTTCTCTTTATGATCTTTTTCTTCTTTATTTCGGCTCCGGCCTTTATTGCCTTCTTTTTTACAGGAGTCTTCTCTGCGGTTATCTTTGTTTTTTTAGCAACTTTTTGGGTCGCCTTCTTTACACCTCTTTTCCCTTCTGATTTTTTCTCCCTCATGTCATCCCCCTTTCAAGGCTATATTTTACCTGAATCCACCTAAAACTTTTAAATTTTAACTTTAAACTTTAACTTATGTTTTAGTGTGCTTCTGCCCAGTTCTTTCCAAAGCCTATTTCCACTTTTATAGGCACAGAAAGCTCCATTGCTCCCTCCATCTCCTTTTTGACAACATCCTTAACAATTTGGAGCTCATGCAAGGAAAGCTCAAATAAAAGTTCATCATGAACCTGCAGAATCATTTTAGCCTTTACATCCTTTTCTTTAAAACTCTTCCAAATATTTATCATTGCAACTTTAATGATATCGGCTGCTGTACCCTGTACAGGAGCATTTATTGCAAATCTTTCTCCTTGCTGTCTTGTAATTGAGTTTTGACTTCTGAGCTCGGGGATAGGACGTTTCCTTCCGAATAACGTTGTTGCGTAACCTTTCTCCTTTACTGTCTCAAGTGTTAACTCTATATACCTTTTAACACCTTGATGCCTGTCAAAATATTGTTCTATATATTTTTTTGCATCCTCCCTTGTTATGCTGAGTGTCTCTGATAAGCCAAAAGGTG